>Ga0247823_10000007_pt1 | contig 121140 bp, 91 predicted proteins | sample 13C_PalmiticAcid_2_FD_192426 | JGI IMG/M metagenome (GOLD analysis project Ga0247823, IMG submission 192426) | Soil microbial communities from agricultural site in Penn Yan, New York, United States - 13C_PalmiticAcid_Day30 | ecosystem: Environmental > Terrestrial > Soil > Agricultural land... | reverse complement strand
GGTCGCCGCCACCAGCGGCGACGACCTGTTCCGCTCGATCCCGCAGGCAGGCGACGTCGCCTTCAACGAAAGCCGCGACGCGGGCGGGATCAACGATGCACGCGGCGACACCGCCTCGATCAACCTGCGCGCGCTCGGCACCGGCAACACGCTGGTCCTGCTCAACGGCCGCCGCATGGTCCTTCACCCCGGCACCCAGAGCGAGAATCTCGTGCCGGTGCAGAGCGTCAACACCAACACCATCCCGGTGATGGGCGTCCGCCGGGTCGAGGTGCTGCTCGACGGTGCCGCCGCCATCTATGGCTCGGACGCCGTAGCAGGCGTGATCAACACCGTACTCAAGGACAATTTCAAGGGCCTGCGCCTCACCAGCGAGATCGGCTTCACCGAGAATTCGGGTCAGGTCGAAGCGGAGTTCGCGTTCGAGGCTGGCCACAGCTTCAACGGCGGCAAGTCCAACATCTCGCTGTTCGGATCGTACAATCATCGCGACGCGCTCTATGCGCGTGAGCGCCGCAACTCGCGCTCGGCCGATCTGCGGCCGCTGGTCGCGGGCACGCCGTTCGCGGGTGACACCGATTTCGACAACACGTCGACCGACAGCATCTGGGGCGAGTTCCAGCGGCTGACCAACGCCTATGCCACATCGACCACCAGCGCATCGGTCAACGGCACGACGCTCACGACCAACGGCATCTTCCATATCCAGCCGACCGCCAATGGCAGCTGCGTCGCACCGAGCCCCTATGCCGGGACCTGCTGGGACAACAGCTCGCTCTCGACCGCCTCGACCGACAACAACCTGAAATACGACATCAACGACGTCCGCACGCTGATCGGCCGCAACGACCGCATCAACCTGTTCGGCTTCTTCAACCACGAATTCGACAGCGGAGTCGAATTCTTCGCCGAAGCTGCCTGGTACCGCGCCGATTATGAATCGCAGCGCGAGCAGGACACCTCGCTGGCCAGCCAGCGGCTGATCATTCCCGCCAACGGCTATTACAACCCGCTCGGCCCCGTTGGCAGCCCCAACCGCATCCCCGGTCTCACCGGTGTCGCCACCACCGGTGTGCCGATCGAACTGATCGACTATCGCCCGGTCGATGCCGGGCCGCTGGTGGTCAAGGTCCGCAACGATACGATGCGCTTCCTCGGCGGCTTCCGCGGCGAGGTCTTCGGCTTCGATTTCGATAGCGCCCTGCTCTACTCGCGCGCCCGCACCCGCGATTCGATGCACACGGTCAGCCTGACCAAGTTCCAGGAAGCGCTCAGCCGGACCGACGCCACCGCCTACAACCCGTTCAACGGCGGCGACCCGCTCAATCCCGGCCGCTACGACAGCACGCCCAATCCGCGCAGCGTGATCGATCCCTTCATGGTCGACATCTATCGCATCAGCACGACCGAGCTGATGATGGCCGACCTGAAGCTCAGCAAGAACGATCTGTTCAACCTGCCAGCCGGCAGAGTCGGCATGGCCGCGGGTGTCGAGTTCCGGCGTGAAACCTTCGCCGACGATCGCGATCCGCGGCTCGACGGCACGATCCGCTTCACCGCGCTCGACGGTTCGTCCAACGGCAGCGACACGATCGGCGCCAGCCCGACGCCCGACAGCGGCGGTTCGCGCAACACCATCTCGGGCTTCCTCGAATTCGCCGTACCGGTGGTCGGCCCGGACATGAACGTGCCGCTGATCCGCTCGCTCGATCTCCAGCTTGCCGGGCGCGTCGAATCCTATCAGGGCTTCAACACCGTCGCGAAGCCCAAGGTCGCGGCTTCCTGGTATCCCTTCGCCAACCTCCAGCTTCGCGCCTCCTGGTCGCAGGGCTTCCGCGCACCCAATCTGCCGCAGCTGTTCGAGAACGGCATTCAGCGCTCGAACACGCGCACCGACTGGATCCGCTGCGAAGCCGATTTCCGCACCGGGGCGATCACCAATTTCGACGCTTGCACGCGCAGCCAGGGCGTCGTCAGCAACCGCTCGGGCAGCCAGGACCTGAAGCCCGAGGAATCCGACAGCCTCTCGCTCGGCGGCACCTTCCAGCTCAACATGGGCCGTGCCGGCCGCCTCACCTTCACCGCCGATTACTGGGAAATCCGGCAGAAGAACGTGATCGGTCTGTTCGGGGATACGAACGCGCTGATCCTCGACTATCTGCTGCGCCTCTCGGGCTCGTCCAACCCGAACGTCCAGCGCACCGCGCCGACCCAGGCGGATATCGACGCGGTCGCGGGCACCGGCATCGCGCCGATGGGCCGGATCATCCAGGTGATCGACAACTACACCAACCTCACCCCGCGCACGGTCCGCGGTTATGATCTCGGCGTCTATTATCAGGTCAAGGACACCGGCATCGGCGACTTCAACGTCCGTGTGAACGCCGCTCGCCTGCTCGAATTCTATCAGGTGCCGAACGAGACCGTTCAGTCGCTGATCGACGCGCAGGCAGCCGGCAAGATCAGCGGGTTCATCAACGTCGTCGGTGCGGAAAGCCTGATCGAGCAGAATGGCCGCCCCAAATGGCGCGGATCGGCCAGCGTCACCTGGCGCTACAAGGGCTTCGGCCTGGGCTATTACGCCAATTATGTCGGCGCGGTCACCGACACCTCGGCAGCGCTGGCGGATGGCACGCGCTGGCGGGTGAAGGACTATCTCACCCACAGCCTCTACGCCCAGTACAGCGTCGACGGCGGCCCGATGGACGACCTTCGCCTGCGTGTCGGCGTGCGCAACCTGCTCAACGAGCTCGCACCGCTCGCCGATCAGCCGACCGGCTATATCGGCGATCTCTACGGCAACCGCGGCCGCCAGGTCTATTTCTCGGTGAGCAAGCGTTTCTGACGCACTCCCCTGCCCCCGCGCCGCTTCGGTGGCACGGGGGCAGGCCCTTTTCGGCGCGTCGCGTTTCGCGATCCGCCGCCCCCAGTTCAAGCCGGAGCCTCCCCATGACCCAGACGACAGCCACCGCGCAGGCCAGGCCCCGCCCCTTCGTCCGCGCGCTCGGCTGGTGGTTCGGCGTGGTGCTCTCGGCCCTCGCCCTGCCCGTCCCGGCGACGGCGCAGAGCCGTCACCTGCTCGAATATCCCTCGATCCATTCGCCCGTGGTCGGCACGCGCGGGATGATCGTCAGCCAGAATGCGATCGCCAGCGAGGTCGGCGCCCAGATCCTGCGCGACGGCGGCAACGCGATCGACGCCGCGGTCGCGATCGGCTTCGCGCTCGCCGTCACGCTTCCCCGCGCGGGCAATATCGGCGGCGACGGCTTCATGACCGTCTATGACGCCAGGTCGCGTCAGGTCCGCGTCCTCGACTTCCGCGGCATCGCCCCGCGCGCCGCCACCCCGGCCATGTTCGTCGACAACCAGGGCAAGGAGCGGAACATCGCCTCCTATGGCTATATGGCTCCCTCGGTGCCCGGCACCGTCGCCGGCCTCGAACATGCCCACAGGAAATGGGGCAAGCTCCCCTGGGCCAAGGTCGTCGAACCCGCAATCCGCCTCGCCCGCGACGGCGTGAAGCTGACCGCCGACGAAGCCTTTGTGTTCGGCTGGGGCCGCGAGCGCCTGTCGAAGAGCGCGTCCGGCAAGGCAAGCTTCTACAAGCCCGACGGCAGCCTCTACGCCAAGGACGAGGTGCTGAAGCAGCCCGACCTCGCCTGGACGCTGGGCGAAATCGCCAAGGGCGGCGCCAAGGCCTTCTACACCGGCGAAGTCGCCCGCCGGATCGAGGCGGACATGAAGGCCAATGGCGGCATCATCACCCGCGCCGATCTCGCCGCCTACAAGCCGGTCGAGCGCGATCCGCTGGTCGGCACCTATCGCGGCTATCAGGTCTATACGCCGCCGCCTGCCAGCGCGGGCGGCGCGACCCTGCTCAACATGCTCAACATCCTCGAGCATTTCGATCTCAAGGCCATGGGCGCCGGCTCCGCCGCATCGCTGCACGTCATGGCCGAAACGATGAAGCTCGCCTATCTCGACCGCTACCAGTCGCTCGGCGATCCCGCATTCGTCACCGCCCCGGTCAAGGGTTTCATCTCCAAGGAATATGCGGCCGAACGGGTCAAGCTGATCGACCTCACCAAGGCGACCCCGGTCCGCTCACTCGCACCGGGCGATCCGCTCAAGTTCGAAAGCCCGTCGACCACCCATTTCTCGGTCGCGGATGCCGAGGGCAACGCCGTCTCGACCACCTACACGCTCGGCTCGGACTTCGGCTCGGGCGTGATGATCGCGGGCACCGGCATCCTGCTCAACAACCAGATGAACAATTTCAGCCATGAGCAGGCGTGGGAAGCCCAGCGCAAGGGCACGCCGCCGCCGCTCAACGCGATGGCGCCCGGCAAGCGGATGCTCTCGACGATGATGCCGACCCTGGTGTTCAAGGACGGCAAGCCCTGGCTGATCGTCGGCACGCCGGGCGGCAGCACGATCATCACGACGATGCTCCAGATCGTCGTCAACACGGTCGACTATGGCCTCAACGTCGAAGAGGCGACGCACCAGCCGCGCATCTATCAGGGCACGACCGCCAGCCTCCGCGTGGAACCCAATTTCAACCCGGACACGGTTGCTGCGCTCAAGGCCAGGGGGCATCGCATCGAGATGGACGAAACCATGGGCAGCGCCCAGTCGATCATGATTACCAGCGATCTGTTCCTCGGTGCCGCCGATCCGCGCCGTCCGGGCGCAAGGGCGATCGAACCCTGATTTGCCGGTGAAACCCACCATCCCGGCCTTCGCGCGCGTCAGCTGCGCTGCGCGCGCAGCGCCTCCGAGGCTAGCGGCCCCGGAGGCGCTGCATCCCTGATCCGGGCAGGCCTGGCTTCGTAAAGGCCGCGGCTGTCGTGTCGCCGGAGGAGAGGAAGACACGAAGCCCCCGGAGCGGGGAATTACATGCCCTCGCCGTCCGGCACCGGCGCAATCACCAGCGACAGCCGCTCGCCATCGGTCATCATCCCCGATTGAAGCAGGATGCGCGTCCCGTCCGGGCTGAAGCTCGGATGGGCATGATCGGGCCGCATGCGGTGACCGGCGGTGAGCAGGGTACGCTTCGACGTCCTGCGATTGATCAGATGGACGTTGCCGTCGAAATCGTCGCCAGCGGCCAAGCGGCCGTCATAGGTGACGGCGTTGTGCCAATAGCCGCCGGTGTTCGATTCATCCTGCGGGATGTTGACGCTGTTGAAGTATTTGAGCTCGCTGCGGGTGACCGTGTAGCTGTCGGTCTGTCCCAGATTCTCGACGCGCCCGTCGCGCAGCGAGACCACCATCAGCCCCGACGGCTTCTGGCGCAGCTTCATCGTGTGACCCATCAGGTTGAAGATGACATGGTCGCCGTCGGCGAACTGCTCGTGCGTCACCCAGTCGTCCGGCCCCTCGACATAGATCGGGCGGTTGCCGGTGCCGTCGCCATTGACCAGCCACATGCGCTGCGGCGCGTCGCCGCCGGTCTCGTGGCAGTACATGATCTCGCCCGGCTTGATCGGGTTGGCCTGGATATGGCCCATCAGCCACGGCGTCTTGAGGATCACCTTGGTCGCGCCGCTGGCGATGTTCACCGCGCGGATGCCGCTCGGCACCTGCGGCGCGAGCGCGCCCGGCGCGCGTGGCGGCGGCTTGCGCTGGTTGAAGCTGATATACGCGGTCTTCTCGTCGGCATCGAGCGCGAAGCCGGTCGTGATCGTGCCGTCCTTCGGCATCGTCGCGACGACGCGCTCATAGCCCTGCGCGCGCGGCGTGCCCTTGTAGGCGTCGGCGAGCAGCGCGCCGAGGTCGATCTCGACCAGTTCCGCGCTATCGTCCGCGCCGCCCGGCTGGCGGGTGTAATAGACCTTGTTCGACAAACGCGCGACGTTGAGGCCGCTGGTGTTGACGCCCGTGCTGTCGGTGATCTGGATGATATCGCCGGTGATCTCGTTGACCACGAACGCCTGCGGGCCTGAGGCGGCGCGGTTGGACGAGCGGAAAACGATGTGGTTGCCGTCCTTCGTCCATTGCTGGTGCGTCGGATAGATCTTGGAATCGCTCGACCTGCCCGCAGTCAGGACCTTGAGCGGAACGCCCGTCACCCGGTCGACCACCGTCTGCATCTCGGGCGCGTAGCGCTTGCCGACATCGCTGGCGCTCGCGGGCGCGACCCAGACAAGGGCGGCGAGCATCGCGCCGCCCAGAAGCTGCTTCTTCATGCTGTGCTCCCTGTTCGGGCGCCGGCCGGCAGCGCGGCGCCCGTTTCCCGATCAGAATTTGAACCGCGCGCCGACGAAGAACTGGCGGCCGGTCTTCGAATAGACCTGCTGGTCGCGGATATTCTTGCCGTCCCAGAAGTCGGTCGCCTGGTCGGTCAGGTTCAGCATGTCGATGCTGATCCCGATGTTCGGCGTGACGTCGTAGGAGATCGACGCGTCGAGGTTGAAGGTCTTGTAGCTGCCGGTTGCATCGGCAAGGCCCGCGCGCAGCGGCACGGTGCGCAGATACTCGCTGCGATAGGCGCCCGACAGGCGCACCGACAGCCCACCCGCTTCGTAGTAAAGCGTCGCGTTGAACGAGTTGGGCGAGACGTTGACGAGCTGGTCTGTCAGCGTCGGCCCCGCCGAGTTGGCGGTCAGGAAGTAGGTGATCTTCGAATTGATGTGCGTGTAGTTGAACAGCGCGCCGAAGTTCTTGAGGAAGCCGGGCAGGAAGGTGAAGGGCTGCTGGTAGTTGATCTCCAGCCCCTTGATCGTGCCGCCCTGCGTGGTCTGGAAGTTGGTGATGTTGATCGGCGCGTTGGGATCGGTGCCCGCCGGGAAGGCGGAGATCGGGATACCGCTGTTGGCGATCGTCGTCTGGGTCAACAGCTGCTGGGCAAAGGTCTCGAGCTTCTTCTGGAACACCGCGACCGAGATCACGCCGCCGCGCTGGAAATACCATTCGACGCTGGCGTCGAGATTGGTCGAGCGGAACGGCTCGAGATCGGGGTTGCCGACGCTCGAGGAATAGTTGGTGCCGGTCACCGTCACCGCGCCGCCCGGGCTGAGATTGCCCAGCGCCGGACGCGAGATCGCCTTGGCTGCGGCGAAGCGGATGATCAGGTCGCGATCGACCTCCAGGCCCAGATTCACCGCGGGCAGGAAGTCGCTGTACTTGCGGCGTGCCTCGACCGCCGGCAGCGCCGCCGAGATGAAGCCGCGCGAATATTGGCTGGTGAAGGCATAGCGCGCGCCGACATTGCCGCGCAGGCGCAGCGTGTCGTTGAGCGGCAGGTTGAAGTCGAGTTGCACGTACGGGCTGTTGTCGGTCTCGCTGACATAGCGATTATTGCCCAGCGCGGCGCTTGTCGCGATGCGGAAGTCGCCAAGCGCGTTCACGCAGTTGCAGTTGAAGTCATAGACTTTCTCGAACGCATCGATGTTCGGGACGATGAAGTTGACGGTCGAGCCGCTGGGCAGACCGAGGCCGCGGCCAAAGCCGTTGATCGGGGTGCTCAGGCTGGCGAGCGACGTGCCCGCGGGAATGTTGCCGTTGACGATGGTCGAGGCGGTACGCGACAGGCTCCGCGTCTCGAACGTGAACTTCTTGTAGGCGTATCCGATCTTGCCGGTGATCGCGTCGCTGAACTCCCAGCTCAGATCGACCTTGCCGTTGCGGAACTTGTTGTCGACGCGCTGGCGCTGGACGCGAATGTCCGAATAGCCGTTGATGAAGCCCCAGTTCGCCGGATCCGCGGCATCGAACCCGAAGTTGAGCAGGCCGCGGCGCTTGTCGTCGCGCGTGTCGTAGACAAAGCCGTCGCTGTCGAGCCGGTCGAACGAGATCAGCGTGAACTCGGGAATCTCGAACAGCGAACGCGACTGGCCGTAGAGGAGGTTGAGCTTGCCGTGCTCGCCGATCTTCTGGTCGAGATTGGCAGAGACCTGCCAGAAATTGGTGCGTGACCGTTCGTATGCGTTGGTCATCCGGAAATCGACATCGTCGAATACGCCGTAGCGCAGCAGGCCGCTGGCATCGACCTCGGCCTCGCGCACCTTCATATTCGGGCGGCCGGTGGCCTGCGCCGCGGTCAGGCTGCCCGCCGCGGTGCCGTTGCCGCGGTTGAAGCTGATCGGGTTGGTCGCGAGGTCGTTCTTCTCCTGGTCGTAGCGCGAATAGGCGCCATCAACCGTGAGCAGGGTCGCCTCGCTCGGCTGCCACTGGAACGATCCAGTGAGGCCGAGGCGCTTCTGGCGATTGATGAAACGGCCATAGCCGGGCAGGCGCGGGACGAAGACGTCCTTGCGCGCGATCTGGTTATAGGCGGCGGGGGTGGAGCCCGGCACGGCGCCCGGCGCCGCAGTGCAGTTCGGCGTGAACGGGGCCGTGGTGACGAGGGTGTTGATCGGCGTCACCGAGCTGCCCGGCACGACCGGACAGAAGCCGTTGAGCTGCTCCCAGTAATCGGTCAGCGAGGTATTCGAATAGGCCTCTTCCTCGACCGTGCGCTCCGAATAGGCGGCCGAGAGCAGCACGCCGATCGTGTCGCCGGCAAAGGTGTCGCTGACCAGCGCCGCGACACGCGGCTGTACATGCTTGCCCATCTCGTAATAGGCGCCCTGCACCGACACCGCGCCGCGGAAGCCCTTGCGGTCGAACGGGCGTGCGGTGGTGAGGTCGACGGTCGCGCCGAGCGAGCCTTCATCGACTTCGGCCGATTGCGACTTGCGCACGGTGATCGAGTTGAACAGCTCCGAGGCGAACAGGCTGAAGTCAAAGCCGCGACCGCGGTTGATGGTCGAGCCCAGCGTGGAACCGGTGGTGGCCGAAATCGCCTCGATCCCGTTCAGCCGGACGCGCGAGAAATCGCCGCCAAGGCCGCGCACGGTGATGTTGCGGCCCTCGCCCGCGTCGCGCTCGATCGAGATGCCCGGCACGCGCTGCAGCGACTCGGCGACGTTCGCATCGGGGAAGTCGGCCATGTCCTGGGCGTTGATGACGTCGACGATGTCGTTCGACTGGCGCTTCGCGTTGAGCGCGCTTTCGAGTGAGCCGCGCAGGCCGGTGACAACGACTTCCTGCTCCTGCTCGGCCTGACCGGCAGCGTTCGCATCCTGGGCAAAAGCCGCACCGGACCAGCAAATGGCGGTCGCCAGCGCAGCAGCCGAAACGGCGCGCGTGATCCCGGTGCGATGATCTGAAGTCTTCATCTGTCTCCTCTCCCTGCTCATCGGGTGCGTCTGTCGCGCAGATTGCCGCGATCCCGCCCCAGCTTCCGCCGAGTCATGCCGCCAAAAGTATGATAAGTCAAATAGTGGTGGAATGTTCCAAATTATGGGATTACAGTATCGGCAAATACCAATATGTCGGGAGGGGACAGGTGAGCGATCTCAGCCGCCGTGATTTCATTCGCAGTGCCGCGCTCGCCGGCACTGCCGCGCCAGCGCTGAACGGCAATGCCGCGCTCGCCGCCGCCCCACCCCGTCCCGACAACGACGCCGAAATCGTCTGGCTCGACAACAGCCCCCCGCCCGCACACGAAGGTCAATGCTGGGGCGTGCCCTGGCCGCGCGGCACGGTACCGGCACGCGCGGCATTCCGTGCGCTCACGGGCGAAGGAAAGTCCGTCCCGCTGCAGAGCTGGGTCACAGCCTGGTGGCCCGACGGATCGATCAAATGGACCGGGCATGCGACCCCTGCGGACACGGCGCCCGCCTCCGCTCTCAAGATCGAACCCGGCAAGCCCGTTGCTCCCGCCCAGCCGGTGCGCGTGATCGAGACGGCAGATTCGGTCGAGGTCGCCACCGGTGACACCGTCTGGCGTATCGGCAAACGCGGCGTCGCGATCGTGCAACGAGCCTCCGTCGGCGGGCGCGAGACGCTGCGCGATGTGAAGCTGCTCGCCACATCGCAGGACGGCCCGGATACCGATGACGGCGGCGCGGGCGCGCTTGGCCGCTATGCGAGCGAGATCACCCGCACCACCGTCGAGCAGAAGGGCCCGGTGCGCGCAGTGGTCCGCGTCGAGGGCGTGCATCGTGGCAACGGGCGCGACTGGCTGCCGTTCAGCCTGCGCCTCTATATCCATGCCGGTTCGCGCGCGGTGCGCATCGTCCACAGCTTCATCTTCGACGGCGATCCGGCGAAGGACTTTATCCGCGGCCTTGGCCTGACCGGCGCAGTGCCGATGCAGGACCGGGCGCACGACCGCCATGTCCGCTTCGCCGGCGAGGATGGCGGGCTGTGGGGTGAGGCGGTGCGCCCGCTCACCGGCCTCAGCCGCGATGCGAGCAAGCCCTATCGCGACGCGCAGGTCGCCGGGCGCGCCACCCCGCCCTTCCCCGAAATGCCCGAGGTCGTCCGCAACCTGATCGAGCGCATCCCGACCTGGGGCGACTTCACCCTGTCCCAGCCCAATGCCGACGGCTTCGCCATCACCAAGCGCACCAAGCCCGGCCATGGCTGGATCGAGGTCGATAGTGCGCGGCGCGCACCGGGCCTGGGCTATGTCGGCGGCGCGTCGGGCGGCGTGGCGTTCGGGATGAAGGATTTCTGGCAGCGCTGCCCGGTGCGGCTCGACATCCGCGACGCCGCCACCGACACCGCCGCCTTCACCCTCTGGTACCACTCGCCCGAAGCCCCGGCGATGGACCTGCGCTTCTATCACGACGGCCTCGGCATGGAGGATTATGTCGCCGAGAATGAAGGCCTCGACATCACCTATGAGGATTATGAGAAAGGCTGGGGCACCGCGCACGGCGTGGCGCGCACGACCGAGTTCATGCTGTGGGCGCTGCCCGAGACGCCCGAACGCGGCCGGCTGGTCGAGATGGCGAACGAGGTGTCGCGCCAGCCGCGGCTGACCTGCACCCCGCGCCGCCTGCACGCCGCGGGCGTGTTCGGACCATGGAGCCCGGTCGACCGGTCGACCCCGGCGCGCGCGAAGATCGAGGAACAGGGCGACGCCATCCTCGACTTCTATCTCGGCCAGATCGAGCAGCGCCGCTGGTACGGCTTCTGGCATTATGGCGACGTCCGCCACGCCTATGATTTCGACCGCCATGTCTGGCGCTACGACATTGGCGGCTATGCCTGGGACAATAGCGAGCTCTCCACCGACCTTTGGCTGTGGTACGCCTATCTGCGCAGTGGCCGCGCCGACCTGTTCCGCATGGCCGAGGCGATGACGCGTCACACCGGCGAAGTCGATGTCTACCACACCGGCCCCTATCGCGGCTTCGGCACGCGCCACGGCGTGCAGCATTGGAGCGACAGCTCGAAACAGCCGCGCGTCTCCAACGCCGCCTATCGCCGCATCTACTATTATCTCACCGCCGACGAGCGCTGCGGCGACCTGATGCGCGCGCTGGTCGACAGCGAATACACGCTTCAGCGCGTCGAGATCGGACGCAAGGTCGACAAGCGCAACTCGCGCACCGCCCCGCCCGGCGGCAACAGCGCAGTGCGCGCCGACAAGCCGCTGGCCGAAGGCGTGGTGTTCGCGCAGTTCGGCACCACCTGGGGATCGCTGATCGCGGCCTGGTACACCGAATGGGAGCGCACGCGCGACGGGAAGTGGCGCGACCGCATCATCGCGGGCATGCGATCGATCGCCGCGATGAAGCACCAGTGGTTCACCGGCGGCGCGCCGTTCGATCTCGCCACCGGGCGCTTCATCGACGCCAGCGACAATCTCAGCATCAGCCATCTGAACGGGGTGTTCGGGGTGTTCGAGATGCATGCCGAGCTGCTCGAGCTGATCGACGAGCCTGCCTATCGCAAATGCTGGCTCGACTATTGCGCGCTCTACAACGCACCCGATGCGGAGTTCGAGGCACGGACCGGGCAGAAGGGGCGCGGGCGCGGGCTGCGCGCGGCACATTCGCGCTTCACCGCCTATGCCGCAGCCCAGGGCAAGGATCCGGCGCTGGCGAAACGCGCCTGGACGGAGTTCTTCGGCACCGCGGACGGCCACGATACGGTCGCGCGCGGCGCGGTGCGGCGGATTTCGGGGTCGGACGTACTCAAACCCATCGACGAGATGACCGGGGTGTCGACCAACGGCTCCGCGCAATGGAGCCTCGCCGCGGTCCATAATCTGGCGCTGATCGGCGATGCGCTCGACTGAGGCCGCCCTACCCCCCCGGCACGATCCGGAAATTGCGCACGCGCAGGTGCGAGCGCGTGGTGCGCAGCCCGAAATGGCCGCGCGTGTACGCGGCGGGATCGTCGAGCGTGAACAGGCGCTGCCCGTCGCGCTCGACCGCTGCGCCACGCGCGGTCGCGATCAGGCGAAGGCGGATCCAACGATTGGGCTGAAGCAACGCCGCGCGCTCGCTGCGGTCATGCTCGGGCAGGATCGGGCGATTGCCCGCCGAGCCGATATAGCGGCGCATGCGCGTCGTCGTGTTCCGGTTGCCGCCGATTCCCACATAATAGGTACGGATCAGGTCGTAGCCGGCGAAGGCGCCGCTGCGCTTGCCCGCCAGCACCGATCCGCCGGGCGCTGCGGGATCGCTCGCCATCCAGAAGGCGTTGACGTCGCTCACCTGATCGAGCGGACCGCCCTCGGCCACCGCCATCACTTCATATTCGATCGCCACCGGCGCAACCAGCGGGGTGCGGAACCAGAGGGTGATCCCCTCCCGGCTCTCGATATCGAGCACGTCATGTTCGGCACGAACCGTGGCATGCGCCTCAGCCTCGACCTGCCACTTGGCGAGGCCATGGCGAAAATCGTCGGCGAAGGAGGCGTCCGCGCCGCCGCGTTCGCGCGCGCACGCGACGAGCGGCATTGCAGCAGCGAGAGCCAGCAGATCGCGCCGCCGGACGCCCTCCAGGGTCATAAGCGTTTGACGCATCGCGCGGCCTCATCTATCCACATTATGAACATTCGTACCACATTATAGAAATGAGGGAGATGCTGTGACAAGTCATGCATTTCGTATGCAGCTCAAGCCCGGCGCGATAGACGAGTATCGCCGCCGCCACGACGCGATCTGGCCAGAACTGGCCGAGCTGCTCAGCGCGAGCGGCATCTACGACTATTCGATCTTTCTCGACGAGGAGACGCTGGCGCTGTTCGCGGTGCTCAAGCTGCGCGACGAAAACAGCCGCGATGCGCTGCCCTCGCACCCCGTCATGCAGCGCTGGTGGGACCATATGGCGCCGCTCATGGACGTCGAGCCGGGCAACCGGCCGCGCGAATGGCCGCTCGTCCCGCTCTTCCATCTCGATTGATCCCCAGGAGACCTTGATTGGCCGCCCTTCCCCATACCGTCCCGCGCGACGAGGTTCGCCAGACGATCGACCGACTGATCGACAATCTCGTCAATATCCAGGACGAAACAGGCGAGTTCCTGCTGCGGCTCGACGACGGCCGCGTGATCGACACCAAGGGTTGGGCCGGGTGGGAATGGACCCATGGCATCGGCCTGTTCGGCATGTGGCGCTATGTCGAGCAGACCGGCGACGAAAAGGCGCTGGGGATCATCCGGCAATGGTTCGCTGACCGCTTTGCCGAGGGACAGACGACCAAGAACATCAACACTGTCGCCCCGTTCCTGACGCTCGCCTATCTCCACGAACGCGAGCCCGATCCCGCCAATCTCGCCTATTTCGACGAATGGGCGGAGTGGCTGATGGCGGACGACGGCCTGCCCAAGACCGAGGACGGCGGGTTCCAACACATCGTCTATAATGACGAGAATCCCGGCGAGCTGTGGGACGACACGCTGATGATGAGCGTGCTGCCGCTGGCGAAGATCGGGCTGCTGCTCGACCGGCCGCATTATGTCGAGGAGGCGAAGCGCCAGTTCCTCGTCCACATCAAGTATCTGTTCGACAAGAAGACCGGCCTCTGGTTCCACGGCTGGGATTTCGGCGGGCGGCACAATTTCGCGGAAGCGCTGTGGGCGCGCGGCAATTGCTGGGTGACCATCGCGATCCCCGAGATCATCGAGATGCTCGATCTGCCCGAAGGGGATGCGCTGCGCGCCTTTCTGGTCGACACGCTGACCGCGCAGGTGAAGACGCTGGCGGAGACGCAAGATGCGAGGACGGGGCTGTGGCACACGCTGATCGTCGATCCGACCAGCTATCTCGAAGCCTCTGCCACGGCGGGCTTCGCCTATGGCATCCTCAAGGGCGTGCGGAAGGGCTATCTGCCCGCCGAGTACAAGGACGTGGGCCTCAAGGCGATCGCGGGCGTGCTCGACAATATCGACGCCGCCGGTGAGCTGCAGCAGGTGAGCTTCGGCACGGCGATGGGGGACTCGCTCCAATTCTACAAGGACATCGCGCTCACCTCGATGCCCTATGGCCAGAGCCTCGCGATCTGCGCGCTGGCGGAATATCTGCGGACGTAAAGTTGCATATTCAGCTGCGCTGAATGGCCGCACCAGCCCGCTCCCCCACCCAGTGTGACCTGAAGAGCGCCTCGAGCTGTTCAGGTCATGCCGGGGCCATGACCGGCCTCACACTCCCGTAGAATACACTGGCGCTGGGTGGCCGGGTGGGGGAGCGGGCTGGTGCCGTAGCCGGATCACTCGATCCGCACCGCCTCCAACCCCGCATGCGCAGCCTCACCCGCGAAGCGCTCGCGGACCAGACCGGGCGCTTCTTCGGCATGGATGGCGTGGCTGAAATAGGCGGGGCGTTCCCTGCCCCAGCGCACCGCGCAATCGCGCAGCACGACGCGCTCGGCGCGTCGGATGCTGATGCCTGCGGTGGCATGCTTCTCGATCTCGGTCGCGACTTTGGTGGGGCGGTTGTCGAAGACACCGCCTTCGTACCTGGTCCAGCGTTCGAAGGTCACATCGACCTTCTCCAGTACGATGTCGCTGACATGCCCGCGGGCGTGGCCGTCGATGCGGATGCTGTTCTCGGCACGACCGCGGACATTCTCGACCTTCACATTGTAGATGCGGCCGAGCTTCGTCTCCGCGGTGCGCGGGATCGCGGTGAAGGAGATCGCCTCGCCCCGCCCCCACCAGGGCGCCGAGAAATAGCGCGCGGTGAAACGGATATCGCGGAACACGATGTTGAAGACATTGCCCTGGTCGCGCAGCTGGATCGTCAGGCCGCGGCAGCCCTGCTTGATCTCGCAGCGCTCGAACAGGATGTCATGGATGTCCTGGATCGTCTCGGTGCCGATCTTGAGTCCTGAATCCTGCGTTTCGAGCACGCAGTCATGCACCCAGATGTTCCGCGACGGACCATATTGCGGATAGCGCTCGGTCGCCTTGATCACGATCGCGTCGTCGCCACAGACGATGTGACAGTCGCGGATCTCGACATCCTGGCAGTGATCCGGATCGATGCCGTCGCAATTGGGCACGTCCATCTGGTTGAAGATCTTCACATGATCGACCAGCACGCGGCGGCAGCCGACAAGGTGCACCGTCCAGCTCGGCGCCTGGCGCAGCGTGATGTCACGGATGCGCAGGTTCGCACAATTCTCCAGCACGACGAGGCGCGGGCGGAAGCTCTTGGGCACCCACCATTCGCCGACCGCGTCATAGCTCTCCATGAACTCGGGGCTGCGGCCGTTGATCGTGCCGGTGCCGCTGATCGTGAGATCGTCGGCGCCATTGGCGTGGAGCACGCCCGCGAGCGGATCGGGATAATCCTCGGCGCGCACGCTCACCAGCAGCACCGCGTCACCCTGAAGATGGAAGTCGATCCCGCCCTTCAGCGTCAGCGGGCCAGTAAGATACTTGCTGCCCGCCCGCAGCAACACCCGCGCGCCCTTCCCCGCCGCAGCCGCCGCGTCGATCGCGCGCTGGATCGCGGCGGTATCGGGGGTGACGCCGTCACCCTTGGCGCCATGGTCGTGAACGTCGAACATTACGGGCTCCGCCGCGCGTGAAGGAAGGCCCAGCAACGGGCCGGTGGTCGCCGCCGCGATCAGCGTGCGGCGGGTCAGCATATTCGTCATTTCGGCGGATCCCCCGTGAACGAGACGTCCCAGACCTTCTGCAGTCTGGCGGTGCCCTTCGGCCCCATGGCTTCGAGCGTCACCACGAACTTGCCGGGCGTGGCGTAGCGATGGACAGGGTGCTGCTCGGCCGAGATAGCGCCATCGCCGAAATCCCACTTCCAGCTGGTCGCGCCCGTGGACTCATCGCGAAAGGCGACGGTGCGGCGATCGCGGTCGAGAATGCGGAAGGACCAGTTCGCGGTGAATTGCAGGGGATCGAGCGGCATCAGCCGGAACGGGCAGAGCTCCGCCGCCTTGCCGTACATGGTGTGATGCGGCGAGAGGTTCCAGAAACCACGCTTGCCGCCCGGCCCGTCATCGTCGATCACCGCCCAGGCCATCGCGATCAGCTTGTCTTCGGTCAGTTCGGTCTCGACCGACTTCGCCGGATCCTCGGGATCAGCATGGTCGAACGGGGTGATCCAGAATTCCATGACGAGCTTGCCCGCCTCGCCATGCTTGAAGCCGTGGCGATAGGCGATGTTCGACCAGGGCAGCCGCTTGATCCACTGCGCCTGCGGGCCCCAGGCCATCGCCCAGTCCTTGTCCCCGGCGGGGGTGAAGATGTGGTAGTTCTGGGCGTGGATGTTCTGGAAGCCGAACCATGCATCCTGCGCCGTCAGCGACTTGCCGAGCTCGGGATGGAAGCGCGCGATCAGCGGCCCGCCCGAACGGTCGCCATCGACCACCAGCTCGAAGATGTCGTTGGTCAGGCCCGGCTGCGCGAAGTTCCAGTAATCGTCCTGCGCCTCGTAGAGGAAATAGAGCCGGTTGAGCCCCTTCACCCAGCCGACGCGGACATTGACGTCGAGGCTCTTGGGATCGGGCCGCCGCCCCGAACCGTCGTCGGCAGCAATGGCGTCGGTGCCGATGGCATAGTCCGGCCCGACCATCGCCCAGTCGCCGGCATCGCCGTCGATCCGCGGGATCGCATCGGCAGGGAACTGGAAGATACGGAAGGCGGGGACGTCTCCGCCCGGCGCGGGCGGCGGCGCGCCGGCGCAGGATGCGAGAGCCGCGAGGACAGCGAGTGCGGTCACCTAACCCGCCTTCGCCACCTCGACGGCGTAGACGTGGTTCGCGCCCTCCATGTTCGAGCGGAAGACGATCCACTTGCCGTCGGGGGTGAAGGTCATGTTGGGTTCGAGCCGGTAATCGTGCTTGCGCATATCGACCAGCTTCTCCGCGGTGAAGAAGCCCGGCGAGATCAGGCTCTCGCTGTCCGGCGCGTGCAGGCCCGCGACGTCGGGGATGTCGTTGGGGGTGAACAGGTAGAGATATTTCCCGTCGGGCGCGCGCGCGACCATCTCGCTGTCGCCGCCGTCACCCGAAAAGCGCTTGAGATCGGGCGAGAGGTTGAAATGCACCGACCATTCATTGCGCTCGAGGTGGAACCATTTGCGCTTGCCGGTCGCCAGCTCGTAACCCGCGACCCAGAAATCCTGGCCGCGCGGCAGCTGGAGATCGTACCAGATCCATTTCCCGTCGGGCGAGAAGAACTCGTGCCCGGCGATCTCCATGTTCATGATGCGCTTGTGCACCAGTTTCTTGCCGGTGCCGTCGGTGCGCACGATCCAGATCCGGTCGATCTTGTGCCACGGCCCTTCATGGCAATACATGATCTGATTGGAGTCGGTGGGCGAGAACTGGACATGGTTGAGCCAATCCTTGTCCGACGCGACCACCACCTTGCGCGCGCCCGTCTTCACGTCGATCGTGAAGATCTCCATCGGGATTCCGGCCTCCAGCCGCTCGTTCATCCGCACTTCCTTCGCATCGGCGAAGGTCAGCGGCTTTCCGTCGGGGCCGAGTGCCTGATAATCGGCCTGGCCGAAGCGCTGGCGGTCCTGCGGCTTGCGTTCCATGCCTGGCTGGAGCGGCTTGTCGCTCGCCGCCCATTGGCCGAGCAGCAACGTCTCGTCGGCATTGATCGAGCCGATCGAGCCGCGCTCGACATCGGCGATCTTGCGCACCTTGCCGCTGTCGATGTCCGCGGCGAAGATCGTCACCCCGGTGCCGGTGCGCTTCTGAAAGTAGACCGAGCGCGTCTTGCGCCCCGTGAACAGCAACTGCGCCTCGGGATCACGGACAAGCGCGGTGACCTTCCAGTCCCTGAGGTCGACCGCGGCGATCCCCTCGGGCACCGACATCACCATCTTGTCGCCCTGCGGCGTGTAGCTGTTCTGATGGAAATAGAGGCTGGCGCTGCCCGGCACCTCGCTGATGCGGACGACGCGATGCCGGGTGAGCGGATCGACCCAGCTTTTCGGCCCAGGCTGCGCGGCGGGCGCCGCATCCTGCGCGCCTGCAAGACCGGGCGACAGGGCAACAAGCAACACGGACGCCAGCATCGCCTTCAGCTTCATCGACCCACTCCTTCGGCGCTTGCCGCCGTTCCACATATTGCTATAGTAATCCATAATATGAACTAATCGAAAGCTGGCAAGCGATTCCGCATCCGCGGCGCAAACCGCTGCGGCAGAAAGGGAGAGAGGATGGCAACCGCACGGCGTGTCCGGCTGATCAACTACATCGCCTATGGCTCGAACGACGTGCTCGGCGCGGGATCGATGGCCGTGATTTCGGGCTGGGTGTTGATCTTCTACACCCAGTTCTGCGGGCTTTCGGCGAGCCAGGCGGCGCTGATCTTCGCGGTCGCGCGTATCCTCGACGCCGTCGCATCGCCGCTGATCGGCTATATCTCGGACAATTTCGGCGGCACCGCGCTGGGCAAGCGCTTCGGCCGTCGGCGCTTCTTCATCCTCGCCGCGATCCCGCTGCTGCCAAGCTTCGCGCTGATGTGGCTGCCGGGGCAGCAATTCTGGTATTATCTGGTCAGCTACGTGCTGTTCGAGCTGGTCTACGCCACCGTCATCATCCCGTACGAGACGCTCGCTGCGGAGATGTCGACCGACTACAGGACCAAGGCCAAGTTCGCCGGCGCGCGCATCCTGTGCGGGCAGATGTCGGCGATCCTGGCGGGGTTCCTGCCGCTGTGGCTGATCACCTGGCTCGGCCGCGACAGCGCAGACACCTTCCTCTACATGGGGATCCTGTTCGCGGTGCTGTTCATGCTCACCGCGGGCTTCCTCTATCTGTTCAGCTGGGAGCGTGAGCGGCCCGACGAAGCGGCGCGCGAACCCAGCGCGGGCGGTGCCGGCGACGCGCTCAAGGCGCTGTATCGCAACCTCTTCTCGACGATGAAGATCCGCGCTTTCCGCCTGCATCTCGGCATGTATCTCGGTGGCTATATCAGCCAGGACATCTTCAACGCCGCCTTCACCTTCTTCGTGATCTTCGCGCTGGCCGGAACCACCGCGATCGCCTCTGGCCTGCTCGGCACGATGTACATCGTCCAGCTCGTCGCGGTGGCGCTGGCGATCAACCTCGCACTCAGGGCCTCGCCGGCCCTCGCCTACAGGCTGGCGGCGGTGAGCTTCGCGTTCGGCGTGGCCGCGCTGCTTGGCCTGTGGGGTAGCGGCATGGGCACGGGGCACTGGCTGATCTGGGTGCCGATCGTGCTCGCGGGGCTTGGCCGCGGCGCGCTCAACTACATCCCCTGGGCGACCTACAACTATATGGCCGATGTCGACGAGATCGTCACCGGCCAGCGGCGCGAAGGCAGCTTCGCCGGCGTGATGACCTTCATCCGCAAGGCGACCCAGGCGATCGCGGTCGCAGGGGTCGGCGTGGTGATGGAATGGGGCGGCTTCGTCTCCGGGGCGAAGGTGCAGACGGCAGAAGCGATCCACACGATCGCGCTGCTGCTCGGCATCGGCACGATCGGGGTGCTCGCGTTCGGCGTGCTGGTCTCGCTGCGCTTCCGGCTCGATCCGCGCACCCACGGGGTGCTGATGCACGAGATCGAGCGGTTGCGCAGCGGCGCAACCGATGCACCCGATCCGGCAGCGAAGGCCGTGGTCGAGGATCTGTCCGGCTGGCGCTACGACCAGCTCTGGGGGAACAACGATGTGGCGGCGAAGCGTGGCTAGGCCGCGTGGAGTTCTCGTGGCCTTGGCGGCGATGCTTGCCGCCACGGGTGCCACGGCCGCCCCGCAGCGCACGATCTTCATCGCCGGGGATTCGACGGCGGCAGACTATGGCCCGGAACGCTATCCGCAAATGGGCTGGGGCATGATGCTGAAATGCGCCCTCTCCCCCGGCGTCACCGTGCGCAACCATGCGATGGGTGGACGCAGCACGCGCACCTTCATGTCCGAAGGGCGGCTCGACGCGATCCTCGCGGCGATCAGGCCGGGCGATACCGTGCTGATCCAGTTCGGGCACAATGACGCGAACCGCGCCAGGCCCGAACGTTTCGTCGAGGCCGGGACGGGCTATCGCGACAATCTGCTGCGCTTCATCACCTCGATCCGCGCAAAGCACGGGCAGCCGGTGCTGCTGACCCCGGTCGCGCAGCGGATCTTCAGGGACGGACAGGTGATCGCGGGGTTCGCGGAATATTCCGCGGTGGTCCGCACGGTCGCCAGGGAGACGAAGACGCCGCTGATCGACCTCGAAACCCTGTCGCGTGCCTGGGTCGCACGGGCGGGCGAGGACAGCGCGAAGCGTTACTATCTCCATTATGCACCCGCCGCCCAACCGGCCTTTCCCAACGGCATCGCAGACGACACGCATTTCAGCGAGCTGGGCGCGCGCGGCGCCGCCGATCTGGTCGCAGGTGGACTGAAGCGGCTGCGCCTGCCTGTCTCGCGCGCGGTTCACGCCGACCGGCCGGACCTGCTCCGGACAACGCCGCTCGGCCGGGCAGATTGCCGGTGAGCGGAGTCGACCGCCGCACCCTGATCGGCGCGGGGCTCGCACTTGGACTGAGCGGCCGCACCGCGCGCGCGCAGTCTGTGCCGGAGGGCTTCGTCCGCATGCCGGTATGGCCTGGCGATCCGCCGGGGAGCGCGGGCGTGACCGTGGTCGAACAGGAGAGCCTGCGTACGCCCGGCTCGCCCAAGGACGACACCGCCTTCACCCATGTGCGACGGCCCACGCTGACCCTGCTGCGCCCGGCGCGGCCCAATGGCGGCGCGCTGCTGCTGATCCCCGGGGGCGGCTATCGCCGGGTCGCGATCGGGCATGAAGGCTATCAGATCGCCCGGCACTTCGCCGCGCAGGGCTATTGCTGCTACATCCTTGTCTATCGCCTGCCCGCCGATGGCTGGGCGGCGGGCGCCGATGCCCCGCTCCAGGATGCGCAGCGCGCGCTGCGGCTGGTGCGCAGCCGTGCCGCCACCGACGGCTTCGATCCGGCGAAGATCGCGACGATCGGCTTTTCCGCGGGCGGGCATCTCGCAGCACGGCTCGCTGCCCGGCCGACCGCGTCCGCCTATACCGCGATCGATGCCCATGATGCGCTGCCGCTGACCCTCGCTGCGGCGGGTCTGCTCTATCCGGTCGTGCTGCTCGACGGGCCGCACGTCCATCGCGGGTCGCGTGGCGAGATGCTCGGTCCTTCGCCGGCGCCGGAGCAAGCGCGACGCCTCTCGGCCGACAGCGGCATCGGTCGCGATATGCCGCCGACCTTTCTGGCGCATGCACTCGACGATGCAAGCGTGCCGGTGGAGAACAGCCTCGCCATGCTCGCGGCCCTGCGCGCCGCGGGCATAGCCGCCGAAGCCCATCTGTTCGAAACGGGGGGCCACGGCTTCGGCCTCAAGCTGCCCGATGGTGCCCCCTCGCCCTGGCCCGGCCTGTTCACGGCCTGGGCGCGGCGGCACGGCATGCCCTGACCGGCGGCCCGGCTCAGGCGGCAGCACGCTCCTGATAGCCAAGCTCGCTGCTGATCGCCGCCGCGGTCGAGCGCACGGGCTCGATCAGCGCGTCGAGCACCTCGTCCGTCAGATAATGCGCGGCGCCGGCGATGCTCAGCGCGATCACGATGCGCCCCTTTGCATCGCGCACCGGCGCCGCGACCGATCGGACGCCGTCGCCCGCTTCGCTGTCGTGCAGCACCACGCCACGCTCGATCTGCGCCGCCATTGCGGACAGCCACGCCGCCTGCTCGCGCGCGCCGAAGTTCGGACGGGACTTGGTGAGCATGCGCGACAGGGATTCCATGCCCTCGTCGAGCAGCAGCGCCTTGCCAAGGCCGGTCTCGACGATGAAGCGCGTATCGCCGGGCGCGGTGGCGACGCGCAGCCGCTGACGACCGGTGACGCGTTCCAGGTGGCGCGACCAATCGCCCTCGCGTTTGCCGATGAATACGCAATAGCCGGTCCGGGCGGACAGTTCCTCCATGAACGGGCGCGCGATCCTGACATAGTCGGTCTGTTCGTGCGCCATCGTGCCGAGCTGCAACAGCTTGGGCCCGAGCGTGTAGCCGTCGGCGGTGTTCGACAGATAGTCGCGCGCGCGCAATGCCTGGGCAAGGCGGTGCGCGGTCGACTTGGTCAGGCCCAGCGCACTCGCCAGTTCGGCAAGCTTGACCGGGCCATCGATGACCTGGTCGAGGATATCCAGCCCGCGCATCAACGTCTGCACGCCGCGCAGGCCCGCCGGCAGCTCCTTCTCGAGCGTCTCGTTCTTCATGACGCGATCCTAGCCTTTTCACAGCGCGCTGCGAAGCCCTCTTGATCGGCGAGCTTCGAGCCGATCGGCTAGTATATTCGATATTTTTCAATCAATTACGTCATGCCACCCAGCCTGCAGTCCAAGCCATCAATGTGGCGATGCTATTTCCAGGCCTTCTTGCCGTACCCGGTGCTGGTTAGTTCCTGAATTCGCCCGCTACGACGAGATGCATGGGCACCGAGCGTTGGCCCGCAGAGCTCACTTCGTTGCAAGACTGTGGATCCGCTCCAGAATGCGATGCCACGACGTTCTCGATTTCAAGGCTGAAGCAGTTTTGAACCACGCAATGCCGAGCCAGAGCGAGGCACGGCACGATCTTCCAGCCGGCGATGCAAGAACGACACTTTCCATCGGCCGGTTCTCGCATGCTTCAACGGCATCACGATGCCGGCGCCCCGAATGCCGGCACGCCGTTCGGGAGACATGACCCATGGTTGCGCAGGCCGACATCCGCACGGCTCATCGTATTGAAAGCGATCCGCTGGGGCCCGTGCCGGTGCCGCGTGACAGCCTGTTCGGGCCGCAGACCGAACGGGCGCGGCATAATTTCGCACTGACCGGCCTGCCTATCTCGACGATGCCCGAGCTGCTCGTCGCGCTGGCGCAGGTCAAGATGGCGGCGGCACAGGTCAATGGCGTCATCGGTGATCTGGAAGACGATCACGCCATCGCCATCGTTCAGGCGTGCAGCGAGATTATCGGCGGTGCGCATCACGCGCATTTCCCGATCGACCTGTGCCAGGGCGGCGCGGGCACCTCCACCAACATGAACGCCAATGAGGTGATCGCCAACCGCGCGCTGCAGATCCTGGGGCAGGCGCCGGGGCGCTACGACATCATCAGCCCCAACGATCAGGTCAACCGCAACCAGTCGACCAACGATGCCTATGCGACGGCGGTGCGGCTCGCGGTGTATGCGCTCAACGAGCCGCTCGCCGCCGCGCTGGAGCGCCTCGCGGACAGTTTCGCGGACAAGGCGGAGCAGTTCCGCGCGATCCGCAAGCTCGGGCGCACCCAGTTGCAGGATGCCGTGCCGATGACGCTGGGCGAGGAGTTCGGCGCCTATGCCGCGACGCTGCGCGAGGATGCGGCGCGGGCGCGCGAGATCGCACCGCTCTTCCTCGAGGTCAATCTGGGCGGCACCGCGATCGGCACCGGCGTCGCCGCCAATCCAGACTATCGTGCGCGCATCTGCGAGGCGCTTGCCCGGGTGACGGGATTGGAGATCACCCCGGCCGCCAATCTGGTCGAGGCCACCTGGGACATGGGCGCCTTCGTCCTCTACAGCGGCATGCTCAAGCGCATCGCGTCGAAGCTCTCCAAGATCGCGAACGACCTGCGGCTGCTGTCCAGCGGCCCCAGTGGCGGGCTCGGCGAGATCGCACTGCCCAAGCGCCAGCCCGGATCATCGCTGATGCCGGGCAAGGTCAATCCGGTCATTCCCGAGGCGATGAACGCGATCGCGTTCCGCGTCTTCGGGCTCGACCTGACCGTGACCTTTGCGGCGGAGGGCGGGCAGCTCCAGCTCAACGCGTTCGAGCCGGTCATCTGCTGGTCGATCCACGAAGCCGCGACGCTGCTCACCCGCGGCATCCATATGCTCACCGATCATTGCGTGGCGGGGATCGAGCCGGTGGAAGCGCATTGCCGCGCCAATCTGATGCGCAGCACCGCCTATGCGACCGAGCTGGTGCCGCACATCGGCTATGCCCGCGCCGCCGCGCTTGCCGCGCATGCTCAACAGCATGGCGATCTCGCCGCATCGGTACGTCTGCTCGAACCCGCGATGGCGGATCTTCTTCAACAACGCATGACGGAATAGCCCATGTCGAATCTGGAAACGTCGAATCTGGAAACCCGCACCCCATCCTTCGCCGATCTGCGCGCCTTCGCCGACGACGGCTGGCGCGATGCCGCGTCCCTGCCCTGCGCGTTCGGGGGCGAGCGGCACATACTCGACCTGCCCGAAGGGCCGGTATCGGTGGGGCGACTGGCGCTCGCTGCCGGCGGGGGTTCGGTAGTAGATCTGGACGCTGACGAATATCTCATCGCGGTCAGCGGAAGCCTGACCTTCACGCAAGGCGATGCAGTCTTCGCGCTCGCCGAAGGCGCGAGCATCGTGCTGCCGCGCGGCGCGTCCTTCGACTGGCGAGCCGACGCGCCGGTGGTGCTGATCTATATGCGCTACGCCAATCCGAACGTGGAGGGTGGCGCGCTGGTGCCGATCGACGAGACCGGACCGCTCGAGCCTTCGGGCGCGCCGCTGGCCGAACTGCTGATCGGCCCGGCGCCGCAATGCCGCAACCATGGCGACTACCGCTCGAGCGACGGCGAGTTCATGTGCGGCACCTGGGATTCGACCCCCTATCACCGCCGCGCCATGGCCTACCGGCATTATGAACTGATGCATCTGCTCAAGGGCAGCGTCACCTTTGTCGATGAAGCCGGGCGCAGCGGCACCTTTTCGCAGGGAGACATCTTCCTCGTCGAGCAGAAAGCCCAGTGCAGCTGGGAAAGCACAGTCGATGTGGCGAAGGTCTACGCAATCTACCGCCCCGCCGCCTGACGGCACGAATATGTCGTTCGGGTTACAGCTTCGGCAATTCCTGTTCTCCGCCCGGCCAACATTGGCACGTTACTTCGAGAGCCAGGCATAAGCTCGACCATGCAGACAGAGCCGATCGGCGGCCCTTCAGGAGCTCAGGAACCATGAAGATTGCGTCTCGAATCCTAGTGACATGCTGTATCACCGCATCGCTCGCGGCGGCCAGCGCCGCGCAGGCGCACGGCATCTGGTTCGCCCAGCGCGCCAAGCAGCTCGCGCTGATCTATGGCGTCGGCGCCGACGATCTCGACATCGTCAAGCGCCTGCCGCTGGTACAGGGCGTCGCCGGCTACGACACCGACTACAAGCCCGTGCCCACGGCGCTGCGCGCCACCGGCCCGGTCGTGGTGGTCGACAGCGACTCGCCCGCCGCCGTCGTCACCGCCTTCATGGACTATGGCGTCTGGAGCAAGACGCCCGATGGCGAGTGGCACAAGAAGGGCCGCGACGAGGTGCCGACGGCGGTCACCGCCGAAAGGACGATGAAGTACGCCGTCCATATCGCGGGCGCGCTCACAGCGCCGCTGCCTGCACTCGCCGGACAGAAGATCCAGATCGTGCCGGTCGAAGCGGCGATCCCGCAACAGATGGGCCAGCCGATCAAGCTGCGCATCCTGTTCGACGGCAAGCCGATGGCGGGCGTGAGCGTGATCAACGACTATGTGAACGACCCCGATCAGGTGCCGGTCAAGAGCGCGGCCGACGGCATTGTGACGATCCCGGTCCGCAACCAGGGGCTGAACGTCATCGCCGCCACGTACATGGGCCCGTCGGATCAGCCAGCAAAATATGACCGGGTCGAATATCGCGGCACGCTTTCGTTCGTGCTGCCGCATGCGCCCGAATGAGCCCCATCGTGGAAGGAACCCGAACATGATCGCCACATCGCACATCAAGCTCGCGCTCGCCGCGTTTGCGCTCGCAGCAGCGCCCGTCGCCTTTGCGCATGGCAGCATGAAGCCGAAACATGGCGGCATCGTCACCATGTCGGGCGAGACCGTCGTCGAACTCGTCCGCAACGCCCAGGGCGTCTCGGTCTATGTCACCGAGGAAGACGAGCCGCTGCCGTCGGCAAGCATGACGGCCAAGCTCGTCGTTACCGCGGGCGCCGCCAAGTCGGAAAAGCCGCTGACAGCCGGCCCCGACAACCGCTTCGACGCCCGCGGCCTCAAGATTCCGGCCGGCGCCAAGGTGGCGGTGATGCTGGTCGACAAGGCGACGCAGGCCCGCACCGTCGCCAACTTCTCGATCAAATAGGAGGGCGGTGATGCAGGCTGTCTCGTTCTTCCAACCGGCAGCCCGCATCCGGCAACTTGCCGCGCGCTGCCTTCTCCCGGCGCTGGTGCTTGCGCTGCTCGTCCTTGGCGACGGCGCAGCCCATGCGCACGGCGTTTCCGAAGACGACAAGTCGTTCATCGAAGGAAACGGCGGGATCAACATCATCCCGTACATCTACCTCGGCGCCAAGCACATGGTGACGGGCTACGACCATCTGCTGTTCCTGTTCGGCGTCATCTTCTTCCTCTACCGGCTGAAGGACGTCGGCGCCTATGTGACGCTGTTCGCGATCGGGCACAGCACCACCCTGCTGCTCGGCGTCCTCACCGACACGCGCGCCAATCCCTACATCATCGACGCGATCATCGGGCTTTCGGTGGTCTACAAGGCGCTCGACAATCTGGGCGGGTTCAAGACGCTGATCGGCTTCACCCCCAACCAGAAGGCGGCCGTCCTGATCTTCGGCTTCTTCCACGGCTTCGGTCTGGCGACCAAGCTGCAGGAGCTGACGCTGTCCAAGGAAGGGATGATCCCCAACCTGATCAGCTTCAACATCGGCGTCGAGATCGGCCAGTTCATGGCGCTCGGCATCATCCTGATCCTGATGAACTTCTGGCGCATGACCGACAATTTCCGCCGCAGCGCGGTGGTTGCCAACGCCGCGCTGATGGCCGCGGGCTTCGTGCTCATCGGCTACCAGCTCACCGGCTATTTCCAAGCAAGGGGCCTGACATGACGACCCATGAGACTTCTCCCCAGACGCTTGCCAGGGCCAGCGCCGGTGCGGTGATCGCCGCGGGGCTTGTCCTCACGCTGTTCGTGCTCCCGGCCGAGGCGGGGATTGACCCCACCGGAGTCGGCTCGGCGCTCGGCTTGACGCGGATGAGCGCCGCCACCGAGGCACCGAAGCCCCCTGCCGCCACCCAAACCGCCGCTGCCGGCACGCCCGGCACGCCCGACAAGGCATCCATCACGAAGGCCGCGGCGCTCCGCAACGACGAGATGACGATCACGCTTGCCCCGCACAGCGGCGCGGAAGTGAAAGCGCATATGCAAAAGGGCGATCACCTCGTCTTTCGCTGGGAGGCGAAGGGCGGTCCGGTCAAGCTCGACATGCACGGCGAACCGCCCAATGCAGGCGACGGTGATTTCACCAGCTACTGGAAGGAAAAGGAACTGACCCAGGCGCAGGGCAGCTTCACCGCGCCTTTTGAAGGCACGCATGGCTGGTATTGGCGCAACAAGGGCGACGCGCCCGTGACGATCACGGTGCGCACCACCGGCTTCTACAAGGACCTGTTCCGGCCGGCCGAAAAGGGCTGAGCGGAACCGCAGGAGACGAACGATGACGAGCGTGGCAACCAATCCGGCACAGATGAGCGGCATCGCCGTCGCCGTGCCGCCCGCCGACAAGGCAAAGGCCCAGGCGCGATTGGGCAATATCGACGCGCTGCGTGGGCTGGTGATGATCTTCATGCTGCTCGACCATGTCCGCGAGACCTGGTTCCTGCACCTGCAGGTCGGCGATCCGGTGGACGCCAACACCGTCGATCCCGCGCTGTTCTTCACGCGGCTGCTCTCGATCTTCTGCGCGCCCGTGTTCGTCGCGCTGACCGGCCTGTCGGCCTGGCTCTATGGCCAGTCGCACAGCAAGTATGAAACCTCGATCTTCCTGATCAAGCGCGGCCTGTTCCTGATGTTCCTCGAGGTTACGTTCGTGGGCTTCGCCTGGTCGGCGCAGTTCCCGCCCCAGACCTTCTGGCTTCAGGTGATCTGGGTCATCGGCCTCAGCATGATCGCGCTGGCCGGGCTCATCCATCTGCCGCGGATCTGGCAGTTCGCGATCGGCGTGGCGATCGTGTGCGGGCACAATCTGCTCGACGGCATCGTGCTGACGCCGGAATCGCCCTTCTACATCCCCTGGGCGATGATCCATCAGCGCGCTGTGATCGACCTTGGCGGCGGGCTCGTCGCCAAGACCACCTATCCCCTGCTCGCCTGGATCGGCGTGATCGTGCTCGGCTATGCGATGGGGCCGTGGTTCGCGCGCGGCAGCGATCCGGCGGTGCGCTTCCGGCGGCTGATGACGCTGGGCATCGGGCTGATCGTCGGCTTCGTGCTGATCCGCTACGCCAATGTCTATGGCGACAAGCCCTGGTTCCATGCCGAAACAGAGCTGCGCACGGTGATGAGCTTCCTCGCCCTCACCAAATATCCGCCGTCGCTGCTGTTCCTGATGCCGACTTTGGGCTTTGGCGCGATCATGCTGGCATTGTTCGAGCGGATCCAGACCGGCGCGTTCAGCAAATGGCTGGCGCTGTTCGGCGGCGCGCCGATGTTCTTCTATTTGCTGCACCTCTATGTGCTCAAGGCGCTCTATTTGATCGCGCTCGCCATCTGGGGACCGACCAAGGGCCAGTTCTTCGGCGTCGATCACGTTTCGACCGTATGGTTCTGGTTCTTCGGCCTGATCCTGCCGCTCTACTATCCGACGCGCTGGTTCGCGCAGCTGAAACAGCGCCGCAAGGATATCTGGTGGCTGAAATATCTGTAGCGAACAGCATAATCTGTCACTGGCCGGACCCGCCTTCCCCAACCGGAATGCGGGTCCGATCTTTTTGGGATGACGCACGACGGAACAGCAGAGAATCCTGGATTCCGTAACGTCATTGCGTTACCGCGCCGGCTGTGAAACGGGCGTTCGCGGATCGCGATCGGACACTCGATCAGGGACAGGTGCTGAGGCGGATAACGGGCCTTGCAACCTCCGGATTTCGCAGTCGGCACATTCTGCGCAATTTTTCTGCAACACAACAGATCGCGCCGAGCGCGCCCCCCAGTTTGAGCTAATATTCCAGTCGTGCAGACTTAGCGTAGATCCTAGACCAGAGGCAGGTAGCGGACAGTCAGATTTGCTCCCTCTGATCTGCGTATAAACTATAAAACATAAGTAGCAGCAGGACGAACCTTCTTCGCAGTTAGTTGCGGGGACGGATTGTTATCTATTGCCCCGAGGGAGCCGAAATGCATAACAGGTTTATCTTCCGCAGTGCCGTTCTTGCCAGCACAGCGTGCATCCTGGCCGCGCCCGCCGCATTCGCGCAGGAGGCGCCCGCTCAGGAGGCCCCTGCAGAAACGACAGCGCAGACCAGCGGCGAGATCGTCGTCACCGGGCAGCGCCAGCAATATCGCGGCAACCTGGCCCTCAAGGAGATCCCTCAGAACATCCAGATCATGTCGAGCGAGCTGCTTGAGGATGCGGGCATCACCCGGCTCGACACCGCGCTCGATCTGGCCAGCGGCGTTGCCCGCCAGAATAATTTCGGCGGCCTGTGGGATGCGTTCGCGATCCGCGGCTTTGCCGGCGACGAGAACTTTCCGAGCGGGTTCCTGGTCAACGGCTTCAACGGCGGCCGTGGCTATGGCGGCCCGCGCGATGCATCGAACGTCGAGCGGATCGAGGTGCTGAAAGGCCCGAACGGTGCACTGTTCGGCCGCGGCGAGCCAGGCGGCACCGTCAACATCGTCACCAAGAAGCCCCAGTTCGACGCCGAAGGCAGCTTCGCCATCTCCGGCGGCAGCTTCGAAACCTTCCGCGTCGAGGCCGACGTGACCGCCCCGATCACCAGCTGGCTCGCCTTCCGCGTCAACGGCGCTAGCGAACATGCCGGCAGCTTCCGCGACACGATCGAGTCGCGCAAATATGTCGCCTCGCCCTCACTGCTCGCGAAATTCTCCGACTCCACTTCGCTTTCCTACGAGATGGAATATGTGAACCAGGAAGTGCCCTTCGATCGCGGCGTGGTCGCGGTCAACGGCGTGCTGGGCGCCATTCCGCGCTCGCGCTTCCTGGGCGAGCCGGGCGACGGCCCGCTGAAGGTCGAGGTGCTGGGGCACCAGGTGCAGTTCCAGCACGATTTTTCCAAGAACTGGAGCCTGTTGCTGGGCTTTGGCTACAAGGACACGACGTTCACGGGATATTCGACCGAAGCGGAGCTCGCGCTCGGGCGCCAGATTCTCGACAATAACGGCACGCATCTCGCCCGCCAGCGACGCTTCCGCGACTATTCTACTCAGCATATGGTATTCCGCGGCGAATTGAGCGGCGAGCTCGACACGTTCGGCCTGACCCACAACCTGATCATCGGTGCCGACTGGGACAAGTTCGACATCGACCTGTTCCAGCAGCGTTACCGCCCGCCCGCTTATGTGCCGGGCAGCCCGATCACCGCCGCGAACAACGCGATCAACATCTTCGCCCCGGTCTATGGCAGCATGCCGGCGCCCAACGCGACGATCACCAACTCACTGGAAGTGCAGAAGGCATGGGGCATCTATCTCCAGGACCAGATCGAGCTGACCGATAATCTCAAGCTGCGCCTCGGCGGCCGGTATGACGATTTCCGCCAGAACATCACGACCCGGATCGTCGGCGTCGCGTCGCCCAAACCGGCAAAGTACACCAAGTTCAGCCCGACCGTCGGCCTTGTGTTCGAACCGACGAACACCCTTTCGCTCTATGCGAGTTACGGCAAAGGATTCCGTCCCAATACCGGCGTCGATTTCACCAACACGCCGTTCACGCCCGAGACGAGCCTGTCCTATGAAGTCGGCGCGAAATACACCTCGCGCGATGGACGCATCACCAGCACCATCTCGCTCTTCAAGACCAAGAAGGACAATGTCCTTACCGCCGATCTCGTCAACCAGGGCTTTTCGGCCGCGGTCGGCAAGGCGCGCAGCCAGGGCGTGGAGTTCGATTTCACCGGCAAGCTGCCCGGCGGGTTCCAGGTCTATCTGACCTATGCCTATACCGATGCGGAATGGGCTCAGGACGCGCTGGACCCCAATTTCGGCCTGGCGATCCGCGAGGGCGATCCGTTGATCAACATCCCCAAGCACAGCGCCAATTTGCTGTTCTTCAAGGATTTCGAGCTTGGCGAGGGCAAGATCACGCTGGGCGGCGGCGTCAACTATGTCAGCAAGCGGCTGGGTGAGACGGGCACGCAGTTCTTCCTGCCCGGCTACACCCTGGCCAAGGCGTTCGTCGCCTGGGAGCCCGGCGAGAATATCCGCCTCTCGGCCGAGGTCAGCAACATCTTCGACGAGGAATATTACGTCAGCTCCTATGCGCAATATTGGATCGCCCCCGGCACTCCGCGCGCATTCACTGTCCGGGCCGGATTCCGCTTCTAGCCCGGACCGACAGCCGCCCCCTTCCCTGTTCGGGCGCGCTGGGTCTGGCCGCTGGTGGCTTCCCCGCCAGCGGCCAGCCTTCACGGCTGGCCTTCCGGAGCCGAAAAGGATGCCAGAATGACCGGCAACGCAACTACTGCCCGGCACAGTCCGGGAAGCCCGGCATGACGCTGCTCTACAAGGCCGATCCTGCGCGCGGCCAGGCATGGCAGGTCCTGTTCGCCGAGGCCGCGCCCGACCTGCCCTTCCGCCTCTGGCCCGACGCCGGCGACCTTGCCGACATCCGCTACCTCGCCGCCTGGCAGCCGTCCGCCGACCTGGTCGCCAGCCTCCCCAATCTCGAAGTGATCTTCTCGATCGGCGCCGGGGTCGATCAGTTCGACATGGATGCGATTCCGCCATCGGTCTCGGTCGTCCGCATGGTCGAGCCGGGCATCGTCCAGGGCATGGTGGAATATGCCGTGTTCGCGACGCTCGCGCTCCACCGCCACATGCTCGACTATGTCGAAGCGCAGCGGCAGACGCGCTGGAGTCCGATCCGTCTCGTACCCGCAGGCGAACGGCGCGTCGGCGTGCTCGGGCTCGGCAATCTGGGTCGCGCGGTGATCGAACGGCTCAAGGCGTTCGGCTTCCCGCTCGCCGCGTGGAGCCGGTCGGCGCACGCGATCGAGGGGATCGACGGCTACGCCGGCATAGAGCAATTGCCCGCCTTTCTGCCGCGCACCGATATCCTGATCTGCCTGCTGCCGCTGACGCCCGAAACGCGCGGCATCTTGTGCCGTGAAAGTTTCGCGATGCTGCCGCGCGGCGCGGGGATCATCAATGCCGGGCGCGGCGGGCATCTGCTGGAGCAGGATCTGCTGGAGGCGCTCGACAATGGCCATCTGTCAGGCGCGGTGCTCGACGTCATGGCAGACGAGCCTCCTGCGGCGGATCATCCCTTCTGGCATCACCCGCGCATCCTGATGACCCCGCATATCGCGAGCATGACCCAGGCGGACAGCGCCGGGCGCGTACTGATCGACAACATCAGGCGGCATCGGAACGGTATGCCGATGCACGGGCTGGTTCGCCGTGACCTGGGCTATTGAAATGAGTGCGCATCCGCAGAAATCCGGGCCGTTGCGCCCCCTCGCGCCCCGCGGCAAACTATGCCGATCGCTGCCGCAAAAAGGCGCGTTTGTGCGTCCGCCTTGCTGCCAATCGGGGACATGTTCCGGTCCGCACATGTCGTAATGATCGCATTGAGAGAGATTGCAGGGGGCCATTCCGCCACCCGGTACAACGTGCCAACCGCAGCCATTGGAAAGACGACGCCATGACCATCTTCCGGCCCAAGTACATCAGCTTCGACTGCTATGGCACGCTCACCCGCTTCCGCATGACGGAAATGGCGACCGAATTCATGGCCGACCGTATCGCCGCCGATCAGCTTCCCGCCTTCTGCAAGGACTGGTCGGCCTATCGCTTCGACGAGGTGATGGGCGACTGGAAACCCTATCAGGAGGTCATCCGCAACTCGGTGCGCCGCACCTGCAAGAAATGGGGCGTCGAATATCGCGAGGCGGATGCCGACGCGGTCTATGCGGCCGTTCCCACCTGGGGCCCGCATGACGATGTGCCCGGCGGGCTTTCCAGGATCGGCGACAAGATCCCGCTCGTGATCCTGTCCAACGCGATGAACGAGCAGATCCACCATAATGTCGGGATGCTGGGCGCGCCCTTCCACGCGGCTTATACTGCGCAGATGGCGCAGGCCTACAAGCCGCGAATGCAGGCGTTCGAATATATGTTCGACCAGCTCGGCGCGAAGCCGGAGGAGATGATGCACGTCTCGTCCAGCTTCCGCTACGACCAGAACACTGCGACCGACCTGCATTTCGGTTGCCGCGTGTTCGTCGGGCGCGGGCACGAGCCGTCCAATCCCTTCTATCGCGACGTCGAGATCCCGCACATCGGCTGCCTCCCCGCCGTCGTCGGCCTCTGAGGCGCCATGTCCGCCCCTTCCTCCGCATCCTATTGGCTGGACACCGCCCCGCGTTTTGCGGGCGGCGCGACGGGTGTGGTCGAAGGGCGCGCGGATGTCGCGATCGTCGGCGGCGGCTTCACTGGCCTGTCGGCGGCGCTGGCGCTGGCCAGGCGCGGTGCCTCGGTCGTGGTGCTGGAGGCGGGGCCGATCGCGGGCCAAGCATCGGGCCGCAACGGCGGCCAGTGCAACAACGGCCTTGCCCATGATTATGGCGCGCTCTCCGCATCCATCGGCAAGGCGCGCGCGCAAGCCTATTACCGTGCCTATTGCGCCGCGGTGGATACGGTCGAGCGGCTGGTGGCCGAAGAGGCGATCGACTGCGCCTTCAACCGCTGCGGCCGCATCAAGCTCGCCGCCAAGCCCAAACATTATGACAAGCTCGCCGCGGCCTATGAGCTGCTCGCCGCGGAGGTCGATCCCGACGTCGTGCTGGTGCCACCGGAGCGTATCCGCGACGAAGTGGGGTCGGACGCCTTTCATGGCGGCCTGATCCAGACGACGAGCGCACAGATGCACGTCGGCAAGTTCGGCGTCGGCCTGGCCGAAGGGGCAGCGCGGGCGGGCGCGCACATCCATGAACGCGCGCCCGTCACGGGGCTTGAACGCCTTCCGGGCGGCGGCTGGCGCGTCTCGACGTCGAAAGGTCAGCTGCGCGCCACGCAGGTGCTGGTCGCGACCGGCGGGGCAAGCCCGGAGGCGCCGTTCGGCTGGTTCCGCCGCCGCATCGTTTCGGTCGGCAGCTTCATCATCGCGACCGAGCCGCTCGACGACACGCTCCTCGACCGGCTGGTTCCCGCACGCCGCAACTATGTGACCAGCCGGAATATCGGCAACTATTTCCGCATTTCGCCCGACAACCGCCTGATCTTCGGCGGCCGCGCGCGCTTTGCGCTCAGCGATCCGCAATCGGACCTGAAAAGCGGCCGCATTCTGGAGGCAACGATGCGCCAGATGTTCCCCGAGCTGCGCGACACGCGCGTTGACTATTGCTGGGGCGGCACCGTCGATCTCACCGCCGATCGTTTGCCGCGTGCCGGCGAGCATGACGGGCTGTTCTACGCGATGGGCTATAGCGGGCATGGCGTGCAGATGTCGGTGCATATGGGTCTGGCGATGGCGGAGGTGCTCGACGGCAAACCGCAAGCGAACCCGTGGGGCGATCTGGATTGGCCCAGCGTGCCGGGCCATTTCGGCAAGCCGTGGTTCCTGCCCTTCGTCGGCGCCTATTATCGCATTCAGGACATGATCCACTGATGGCCGGCGATCTTCCCTTCACGCGGCGCGAGCTGCTGGGCGGCGCGATCGGCGCCGGGTTCGCGGCGACCGCCAGCGGGCTGTTGCTGCCCGAAGCGGCGCTGGGGCAGCAGCGCCCGAAACGCGGCGGGAGCATCCGCGCCGCAACCTTGTCGAGCTCGACCGCCGACACGCTCGATCCCGCCAAGGGCGCGCTGTCGACCGACTATGTGCGCCACTATATGTTCTATAGCGGCCTCACCCAATATGACCGTCAGGCCGCCCCGCGACCGGCGCTGGCCGAAAGCATCGAAAGCCGCGACCAGACCTTGTGGCGGGTGAAGCTGCGCAAGGGCGTGGTCTTCCACGATGGCGGACCGCTGACCTCGGCCGATGTCGTCTGGTCGCTGCTGCGCCACAAACTGCCCGGCACAGCCTCCAAGGTGAAGACCGTCGCCGAGCAGATCGCCGAGGTGAAGGCAGCCGGCCCGCACGAGGTGCTGATCCGCCTGACCGGCCCCAATGCCGATCTGCCCGCAATCCTCGCGCAATCGCATTTCCTGATCCTGCGCAAGGGCACGAAGGACTTCCGCACCGCCAACGGCACCGGCCCGTACACATGCGCGCAGTTCAAGCCGGGCGTGCGCACGGTTGCGGTGCGCAACCAGAATTACTGGAAGCCGGGCCGTCCCTGGCTCGACCGGATCGAGCTGATCGGAATCCCCGACGAGGTGAGCCGCGTCAACGCGCTGCTTTCGGGCGACGTACAGCTGATCATGGCGGTCAATCCGCGCTCCACCAAGCGCATCATGGGATCGCGCAGTCACAATCTGCTCGAGACCAGATCGGGCCTCTACACCGACCTGATCATGCGGCAGGATTCACTGCCAACGGGCAATCCGCATTTCGTGCTGGCGATGAAGTATCTGCTCGACCGCGAGCTCATCAAGCGCGCGCTGTTCCGGAACTATGCGACGATCGCGAACGACCAGCCGATCCCGCCCGGCCATCGCTATTACCGCGCCGACCTGCCCCAGCGCCCACACGACCCGGACCGCGCCAGATATCATCTGCAAAAGGCGGGGCTGACCGGCGTTCGCCTGCCCGTCTTCGCGTCGCCCGCCGCCGAAGGTTCGGTCGACATGGCGTCGGTGCTGCAGGAATATGGATCGCGCATCGGGCTGAAGCTCGCAGTCAACCGCGTGCCCGCCGACGGCTACTGGTCCACGCACTGGATGAAGCACCCGCTAAGCTTCGGCAACACCAACCCGCGGCCGACCGCCGACCTGATCTTCAGCCTGTTCTACAAGTCCGACGCGGCATGGAATGAATCGGGCTGGAAGAACCCGCGCTTCGACCGACTGCTGCTCGAGGCGCGCGGCGAACCCGACGAGGCGCGGCGCAAGCAGCTCTACGGCGAGATGCAGGGGCTGGTGCATCAGCATTGCGGGGTCGGCATTCCCGTCTTCATCAGCTCGCTCGACGGGTTCGACCGGCGGTTGAAGGGCCTCTCGGCGATCCCGATCGGCGGCTTCATGGGCTACGCCTTTGCCGAACATGTCTGGTGGGACGGCTGAACATGGCGAGCACTGCGATGACTTCGAATGGAACGCGAAGCGGCATGCGGACCGCACTGGCCCTGATCGCCAAGAGGCTCGGGTCGGCAGTGCTGACGCTGCTGCTCGTGTCGATGGTGGTGTTCACGATCAGCTCGCTGCTGCCCGGCGATGCCGCGCAGGAGACACTGGGCCAGAGCGCCACGCCCGAACAGGTTGCGGCGCTACGCCATCAGCTCGGCCTCGATCAGCCTGCGCACCTGCGCTACCTCAACTGGCTGGGCGGCATGCTCGGCGGCAACCCGGGCCAGTCGATGGTCGCGAACATGCCGGTGAGCGAGGTGATCGCCGACCGGCTGCCCAATTCGCTGGTGCTCGCCGGGCTGACTGCGCTGGTGGCAGTACCGCTGGCGCTGTTCATCGGCATCTTCTCGGCCATGCACCGCGGCACCAAGCTCGATCGCGGGCTCAACATCGCGACGCTTTCGATGATCGCAGTCCCCGAGTTCCTGGTGGCGACGATCGCGGTGCTGATCTTCGCGGTGAAGCTGCGGCTGCTCCCCTCGATCACCCTGGTATCGGAGGAAGCGAGCTGGGGCGAGTTCCTGCGCTCCTATGCGATGCCGGTGATGACGCTGGCCTTCGTCGTGGTGGCACAGATGGCGCGGATGACACGCGCCGCGGTGATCGCCCAGCTCAACCAGCCCTATGTCGAAATGGCGATGCTGAAGGGCGTTCGACCCGGCCGGATCGTGCTGACCCATGTGCTGCCCAACGCGATCGGCCCGATCGTCAACGCGATGGCGCTCAGCCTCTCCTACCTGCTGGGCGGCGCGATCATCGTCGAGACGATCTTCAACTATCCCGGCCTCGCCAGCCTGATGGTCAACGCCGTCACCAGCCGCGACATGCCGCTGCTTCAGGCCTGCGCGATGATCTTCTGCGCCGCCTATCTGCTGCTCGTGCTGATCGCCGACGTCGTCGCGATCCTCGCCAATCCGAGGCTGCGTAACCAATGAGTGAAACCGCCGCCGCAACCCGCGCCATTCGCGCAAGCCGCTGGGCGAGCAGCCTGCCGCTCTCGGGCAAGATCGGGCTGGCGCTCGTCATCTTCTGGCTGCTGGCCGCCATCTTCGGCCCGATGCTGGCGCCCTACCCCGTCGGCGCCTTCGTCGCCTATGACGTGTTCGACGGCTTCAGCGCGGCGCACTGGCTGGGCAGCGACTATCTGGGCCGCGACGTGCTGAGCCGCCTGCTTTCGGGCGCACGCTACACCGTCGGCCTGGCGCTCGCCGCAGCGGTGCTCGCCAGCGTGACCGGCACCAGCCTCGCGTTGTTCGCGGCGGTCAGCGGACGCTGGGTCGACGAGGGGCTGTCGCGGTTGATGGACACGCTGATCTCGATCCCGTCAAAGATCTTCGCGCTGGTGCTGGTCGCCGCCTTCGGCTCGTCGCTCGCGCTGCTGCTGCTCATCGCCGCGATCACCTATGTGCCCGGCAACTACCGGATCGCCCGCGCACTCGCGGTCAACCTCAACGAGATGGACTATGTCCAGGTCGCGCGCACCCGTGGCGAGGGACGCGCCTATATCGCGCGGAGCGAAATCCTGCCCAACATGATCCACCCGATGCTCGCCGATTTCGGGCTCCGCTTCGTTTTCATCGTGCTGCTGCTGTCGGGGCTCAGCTTCCTGGGCCTGGGCGTCCAGCCGCCCGATGCCGATCTCGGTTCGCTGGTGCGCGAGAATATCTCGGGGCTGGGCGAAGGCGCGCCCGCGATCCTGATGCCCGCGCTCGCGATCGCGACGCTGACCGTCGGGGTCAATTTGCTGATCGACGCGCTGCCCGGCCGCAGCCGCCGCATCGCCGGGGAGGGCTGAGATGGCGGATCATGTCGAGGTCTCGGGACTCAAGGTCACGGCGCGCGACGCGGCGGGCGAGGCGTTCACCATCGTCAGCGATGTCGGCTTCTCGATCCCGCGGGGCGAGGTGCTGGCGCTGATCGGCGAATCCGGATCGGGCAAGACGACGATCGCGCTGACGCTGATGGGCTATGCGCGGATGGGCTGCCGGATCGCCGAAGGCAGCATCCGCGTCGGCGATACCGATATCCGTGCGCTCGACGAACCGGGACTGGCCAAGCTGCGCGGCAACCGCATTGCCTATATCGCGCAGAGCGCGGCCGCAGCCTTCAACCCTTCGCGCACGATCATGGATCAGGTGATCGAAGCGGCGCTGATCCACAAGGTGATGCCGCGCGCGCAGGCCGAAGCGAAGGCGGTCGAGCTGTTCCGCGCGCTCGCCCTGCCCTTCCCCGACCGGATCGGGCGGCGCTATCCGCATCAGCTTTCGGGCGGCCAGCTCCAGCGGCTGATGGCGGCGATGGCGCTGATCACCGATCCGGAGCTGGTGATCCTCGACGAGCCGACCACCGCGCTCGACGTCACCACCCAGATCGAGGTGCTGCGCGCCTTCAAGAAGGTGGTGAAGGAACGCGGCGCAACCGCGGTCTATGTCTCGCACGACCTGGCGGTGGTGGCGCAGATGGCCGATCGGATCGTCGTGCTGAACCAGGGCAGGATCCGCGAGGCAGGCGAGACGGACAAGGTGCTCTATGCGCCGCAGGACGATTATACCAAGACGCTGATGGCCGCCGCGCGGCCAGCCGAACGGCCCGGCGCGGGTGCGGTCCCAGCCGAAACGCCGCTGCTCGAAATCCGCGGCCTTACCGCCGGCTATGGCCCGCGCGATGCCGACGGGATGCCGCGCATCCCGATCCTGAAGGACATCGACCTGTCGATCGCGCGCGGCGCGACCTTGGGTGTGATCGGCGAATCCGGCTCGGGCAAGTCGACGCTGGCGCGCGTGGTGGCGGGCCTGCTCCAGCCCGCGCGCGGCGCCGTGACGTTCGACGGCGCGCCGCTGCCGCCGACGCTGGCGACCCGCAGCCGCGACCAGTTCCGCCGCATCCAGCTCGTCTTCCAGAACGCCGACACCGCGCTCAACCCTGCGCACAGCGTCGGACGGATCCTGGGCCGCCCGCTCGAATTCTATCATGAGCTGAAGGGCGCGGCGCAGGCGAAGCGCGTCGCCGAGCTGCTCGATCTGATCCGCCTTCCCGCGCATCTGGCCGATCGCCAGTGCGGCGAACTGTCGGGCGGGCAGAAGCAGCGCATCAACCTTGCCCGCGCGCTCGCCGCCGAGCCCGACCTGATCCTGTGCGACGAAGTGACCTCCGCGCTCGACACGGTGGTGGGCGCCGCGATCCTCGAGCTGATGGCCGACCTGCGCCGCGAGCTCAACCTCTCCTACATGTTCATCAGCCACGACATCTCGACCGTGCGCGCGATCTGCGACGATATCGTCGTGCTCTATTCGGGCCGTCAGGTGGAGCTGGGCGCCAAAAGCGGTTTCCGCGCCGCGCCCTACCATCCCTATACCGATCTGCTCATCTCCTCGGTTCCCGAGATGCGCCGGGGCTGGCTGGAGAGTGCAGGCTCGCCCGGCGCGCTGCCGATGATCGACCTGGTGAGCGGCGCGGACGCCGAGCTGTGCACCTTCCTCCCCCGCTGCCCGGTACGGATCAACGGTGTCTGCAACACGCGCACCCCGCCGCGCCATGCGCTTCAAAAGGGCAATCAGGTCCTGTGTCACCACGAGGAGGCCGCGCTGCTTCACCTGCACGCCGACAAGATGAAGGAAGCCGTCTGATGCCGGGACGCTTCGTCAGGCTCGCCGAAACCGCACGGCCGGAAATCACCATCCATGTCGACGGCGCGCCGGTGCAGGCGCTGGAGGGCGACACGCTAATGGTCGCGCTGCTCGGCTCGGGCATGACGCTGCGCACCTCCGAATTCGGCGACGGCAAGCGCGCGGGCTTTTGCCTGATGGGCGCGTGCCAGGATTGCTGGGTATGGACCGAGGAAGGCGGGCGCCTGCGTGCCTGTTCGACCCAGCTTGCCGACGGCATGCGGATCAGCACCAGCCAGCCGGAGGCGACATGGCCGAACCTCGCATAGTCGTCGTCGGCGCGGGCCCGGCGGGCGTACGCGCGGCCGAGGCGCTGGTCGCCGCCGGCATCCGTCCCATCGTGATCGACGAAGGACGGCGCGCCGGCGGGCAAATCTACCGCCGCCAGCCCGAAAACTTCACGCGCTCCTACGAAACGCTCTACGGCACCGAAGCCGGGCGCGCCGAAGCGCTGCACACCAGCTTCGATGCGCTCACGCCGCACATCGATTACCTCCCCGAAACGCTCGTCTGGAACATCGCCGAGCGGCACGTGTGGACGGCATCGGGTACCAGGCAGCGGACGATTCCCTTCGACGCGCTGATCCTGTGCACCGGCGCGACCGACCGGCTGATGCCGGTCAAGGGCTGGCACCAGGCGGGTACCTACAGCCTGGGCGGCGCCCAGGTGGCACTCAAGTCGCAAGGCTGCGCGATCGGCAGCCGCATCGTCTTCATGGGCAGCGGCGCGCTGCTCTATCTCGTCGCCACGCAATATGTGAAGGCGGGCGCGAATGTCGCGGCGGTGCTCGACACCTCGCGCTTCGCGAGCCGCGTCCGGGCGCTGCCTCGCCTGCTCGCCCAGCCCGCGGTGCTGTGGAACGGCGTCGCGCTGACGCTGGCGCTGAAGCGCGCCGGCGTGGAAGTGCACACCGGCATCGAACCCGTCGAGATCGAGGGCAGCGCAGACCAGGGCGTCAGCGGCATCACGTTCGACACTGCTGGCGGCGAGCGACGGACCATCGCCTGCGACGCGGTTGCGCTCGGCTACCATCTGCGGCCCGAAACCCAGCTCGCCGATCTGGCGCGGTGCGAATTCGCCTTCGACGCCGCCACGCGGCAATGGCTGCCGGTGCGCGACGGCGATGGCCGCAGCTCGGTCGCGGGCGTCTATCTGGCGGGAGACGGCGCGAAGATCCTGGGCGCGCGCTCGGCCGAAGCGAGCGGCAGGCTCGCCGGCCTCGCAGCACTCGCCGACCGGGGCCTGCCCGTGGACCTCGCCGAGATGACCGCGCTGCGCAGCCAGGTCGCTGGCTATGCGCGGTTCGCATCGGGGCTGGCGCTGGCATTTCCCTGGCCCGCAGCGCAAGCCGCCAACCTGTCCGACGATACGATCGTCTGCCGCTGCGAAGCGATCAGCGCCGGGGAGTTGCGTGCGACTGTCGCCCGGACCGGCGCGCAGGAGGCCAACCGTGCCAAGGCATTCAGTCGCGTCGGCATGGGCCGTTGCCAGGGACGCTATTGCGGTCATGCCGCCGCAGAGGTGATCGCGGCCTGTGCGGACATCCCGGTCGAGCAGGTCGGGCGGCTGCGCGGGCAGGCGCCGGTCAAGCCGCTCCCCATCGCGATCGGGGAGGAAGCGGAATGAGCCGGGCAGAACATGCCAGCGACGTGGTGATCGTCGGCGGCGGGCTGATGGGAACCTCCACCGCGCTGTTCCTGCGCCAGCGCGGGGTGTCGGTGACGCTGCTCGAAACCGACCTGATCGGACGGCAGGCGAGCGGCACCAATTTCGGCAATGTCCGCCGTCAGGGCCGCCCGATCAGCCAGCTCCCGCTCGCCAACCGCGCGATCGAGATCTGGCGCAAGTCCAAGGAACTGCTCGGCAGCGACATCGAATATCTCCAGTCGGGCCATATCCGCGTCTGCTATCGCGAACGGCCAGAGCTTCAGGGCCAGATGGAGGACTATGCCGACGAGGCACGGCATACCGGGCTCGACCTCGAGATGCTGACCGGCAATGCCTTGCGCGCCCGCTTTCCCTTCTTCGGCCCCGATGTGCTCGCCGGCTCCTATTCGGCGATGGACGGCCATGCCAATCCGCGGCTCGTCGCACCCGCCTTTGCCCGCGCGGCGCAGCGGCTGGGCGCGGCGATCCGCGAAAATACGCGGATCGTGAACGCAGAGAAGATCGGCGAGGATTTTCACGTCACCGCTGAAGATGGCCGCGTCTTCCGCGCGCCCGTCCTGCTCATCACCGCGGGCGCGTGGGGCAATGCGCTGTCCGCACAGTTCGGCGAGCCGGTGCCGATCGTCGCGCGCGGTCCGAACATGTCGGTCACCGAGCCCGTACCCTATGCCATCGCACCCGCGGTCGGCGTGATGACGCCGCTGGAGGAGGAGACGGTCTATTTCCGCCAGGTCGCGCGCGGCAACATCGTGCTGGGGGGCAGCACGCGCGGCCCGTCCTACCCCGGCGACTATCGTTCCTATGTCCTCCCCCAGAATACGCTGAGCCAGTTGAAGCAGATCCGCCGTCTCGCCCCTGCGCTGGCGAATCTCAACATCATCCGCGTCTGGTCGGGGATCGAGGGCTATATGCCCGACAGCCTGCCCGTGATGGGGCCGAGCGCTGCGCAGAGCGGGCTCTTCTACGCCTTTGGCTTTTCGGGGTCGGGCTTCCAGATCGGCCCGGGCGTGGGCGAGACGATGGCCGAGCTGATCGGCTCCGGCGCGACCGATATCCCGATCGGCGGCTATTCGATCGCGCGCTTCGCAGGCGCCTGAGGCCCCGGCCTTCGCCGGGGCTCGCGCACCTTCAGAACTCGATCAGCGCGGTCTTGGTCTTGAGGTTGGCCTGATAGGCTTCGCGGCCCAGATCCTTGCCGATGCCCGATTGTTTGTAGCCGCCGGTCGGCAGGATGAAATCGTTGCTGCGGCCATAGCGGTTGACCCACACCGTGCCCGCCTCGAGCGCGCGGGTCGCCCGTAGGGCGCGCGCGACGTCGCCCGTATGGACGCCCGCGGCCAGGCCATAATGGCTGTCGTTCGCCATCGCATAGGCCTTCGCCTCGTCGGTGAAGGTCTGTACCGTCAGGACCGGGCCGAAAATCTCGTCGCGCACCGCTTCGGTCTCGCGCGTCACCCGGGCGAGCAAGGTCGGCTTGTAATAGCTGCCATCCTGCGGCGCAGCGGCACGGCCCGCGCCGGTCAGCGCCTCGGCGCCCCCGGCGATGCTGCGCTGGACCATCCCGTCGATCCGTTCGAGTTCCCGGTCCGAGATGATCGGCCCCATCGTCGTATCGGTCCGCCAGGTCGGTCCCGGCCGATGGGCCTCGAACGCGGCCACGATCCGGTCGATCACCTGATCGGCGACCCTTTCCTCGACCAGCAGCCGCGATCCCGCGACGCAGACCTGCCCCGAATTGAGCGTGATCGCACGCGCGACGATCGCCGCGGTCTTGTCGAGATCGGTCGCGTCGGCAAAGACGAGCTGCGGACTCTTGCCGCCCAGCTCAAGCGTCACCGGCTTCGGCCCGGACTGGGCGCATGCCGCCATGATCGCCGCGCCGGTGCGGGTGGAACCGGTAAACGTCACTTTCGACACGCGCGGGTGGCGGCACAGCGGATCGCCGACATTGCGCCCGTCGCCCTGTACGATGTTGAAGACACCGGCGGGCAGCCCCGCCTCGATCGCCAGCTCCGCCAGCCGCACGACGCTGAACGGCGTCATTTCGGATGGCTTGAGTACCACCGAATTGCCCGCCGCAATCGCGGGGGCTATCTTCCACGCCGCCATCACCAGCGGCAAATTCCAGGGCGAGATCGCTGCGACCACGCCATAGGGCTCCGTAATGGTGAGGCCCAGCTTGTCGGGCGTCGTCGCCGCTACCTCGCCGCCAATCTTGTCGGCGAACTCGGCAAAGAAGCGGATGCACTCGGCGGTGTAGCTGATGTCCCAGCCGCGCAGTTCACCGATCGTGCGGGTCGACCCCGCCGCTTCAAGCGGCGCCAGATAGTCGATATCGGCTTCCACCAGATCGGCCCAGCGCCGCAGCACACGCATCCGCCCGCGCGGATCACTCTGCGCCCAGCCGCTGGTGCGAAAGGCGTGCCAGGCGCTCGCCACGGCATCCTCGAGCTGTTCGGGGGTGACGGTATCGAGGTCGCGGTACAAATGTCCGTCCGACGGGCGGCGAACAGCCAGCCCGTCACCGCGCCCGGCTACCAGCCGCCCGTCGATGAAATTCCCGTGGCCGATCCGCACGTTATCGGGGTCAAATCCGTTCATTGCCGCCGTCCGATTCAAGAAAACCCGCATGAACTATAGGGCTCGGCGACCGGCATTTGGCGGGGCCAGGCGGGAAGCGTGCGCAATAATCTTCCGAATTGCCGCCGAAGCCAGCAGCCAATGCCAGCACGCCCCAAATAAGGTGCCGCCATGGAGCCCATAACAGACCGCATGTACGGCGCGCGGATCATAGGGGTCGCAGCCGGTAAGGAGGCAGGTTGATGGAAGCTGGAACGAAGCCCTTGGTGCGCCTGCGCGCAATGACGGCGGATGATCTGCCCGCGGCACGCGAACTTTCCCGCGAACAGAACTGGCCGCATCGCAGCGCGGACTGGGCGTTCCTTTTCGACATCGGCCAGGGCATCGTCGCCGAGAGCGACGGCGCGGTCGTGGGCACCGCGATGTGCTGGATCTATGAAGGCGCCGCAACGATCGGCATGGTGATCGTCTCCCCCGCCTGTCAAGGCCAGGGGATCGGGCGGCGCATGATGAACAGCCTGCTCGAAACGCTGGGCGACCGCACGGTGATGCTCCATGCCACCGATGAGGGGCTGTCGCTCTACAAGAGCCTCGGTTTCGTACCACTGGGTCAGGTGTTTCAGCACCAGGGTGCGGTCTTTGCGGTGCCGATTCCCGAATTGCAGGCCGGGGAGCGCGTCCGCCCGATGGGTTCGCGCGACGTGGACGCCGCCTGCGATCTCGACCGGCAGGCGACCGGCATGCAGCGCGATCGCGTCATCGCGACGCTGTGCGACGTCTCCCAGGGCGTGGTCCTTGCACGTGCCGACGAACCGGCGGGCTTCGCCCTGTTCCGGCGCTTCGGGCGCGGCTATGTGATCGGGCCGACCATCGCGCCCGACCTCGACGGGGCAAAGGCGCTGATCTCGCATTGGCTGGGCTCCAACGCCGGCATGTTCTGCCGACTCGACGTCGCCGACGACAGCGGCCTTTCGGTCTGGCTCGACGAGCTTGGCCTGCCCTGCGTCGGCCGGGTCACGCGGATGGTGCGCGGCGAGCCGCTCGCCGTCACCGGGCCGGGCCAGACCTATTCGCTGATCAACCAGGCGCTGCGCTGAATCATGCTCGAACTCGCCGATCCGTCGCTGCTGTGCGAACACGTCTTCATTGCCGGGGAATGGCGCCCGGCGGCGGCCGGCCGAACGCTCGCCGTCGATGACCCGGCCACGGGCGCCGTCGTCGGGACCATCCCCGACTGCGACGCCGCCGATACCCGCGCGGCGATCGAAGCAGCGGAAGCGGCTTTCGGCCCGTGGCGCGCCAGGACGGCGGGCGAGCGTGCCGCGCTGCTCGAACGCTGGCATGCGCTGGTGCTCGAGAACGTCGCCGATCTCGGCCGGATCATGACTGCCGAGCAGGGCAAGCCCATCGCCGAGGCGGAAGGCGAGATCCGCTATGCCGCGACCTTCATCAAATGGTTCGCCGAAGAAGCGCGCCGAGTCAGCGGGCACGACATCCCCGCGCCTGAAGCCAATCGCCGCATCTTCGTGACCAAGGAGCCGATCGGCGTTTCCGCAGCGATCACGCCGTGGAACTTCCCCGCGGCGATGATCACGCGCAAATGCGCGCCCGCGCTGGCCGCTGGATGTCCGGTGGTGGTGAAGCCCTCCGAACTCACTCCCTTCACCGCCCTCGCGCTGGTCAAGCTTGCCGAGCGTGCGGGCTTTCCCGCCGGGGTGATCAATATCGTGACCGGCCTGCCCCAGGCGATCGGCGGCGAGCTGACCGCCAATCCGGCCGTGCGCAAGCTCTCCTTCACCGGATCGACCCGCGTCGGCGCGCTGCTGATGCGGCAGAGCGCAGACACGATCAAGCGGCTGAGCCTCGAGCTTGGTGGCAACGCGCCGCTGATCGTGTTCGACGATGCCGATCTCGACGTCGCGGTCGCGAGCGCGATGGCGAGCAAGTTCCGCAACGCCGGCCAGACCTGTGTCTGCGCCAACCGCATCCTGGTGCAGGACGGTGTCTACGATGCCTTTGCTGCACGGCTGGGCAAGGCGGTGGCGGCGCTCAATGTCGGTCCCGGCAATGTCGCCGGCGTGACCACCGGTCCGCTGATCAATGCTGCCGCGGTCGAGAAGGTCCACGCGCATCTCGACGACGCGTTCACGCTCGGCGCCACGGCCTATGCGGCGGCCGAAAGCACGATGGACCCGGGCCGTTTCGTCGCTCCGGTCGTACTGACTGGCGCCACCGCCCGGATGCGCCTCGCTTCGGAAGAGACCTTCGGCCCCGTCGCACCGCTGTTCCGCTTCCGCTACGAGCAGGAGGGCATCGAACTCGCCAACGACACGCCGTTCGGGCTCGCCAGCTATTTCTATACCGAAGATCTCCACCGCGCCTTTCGCGTCGCCGAGCAGCTGGAGACGGGCATGGTTGCGCTCAACACCGGCTCGATCGCGATGGAAATGGCGCCGTTCGGCGGCATCAAGCAATCGGGCCTGGGCCGCGAAGGCGGGCGCGAGGGCATCGAGGAATATCTCGAACCCAAGGCTTTCCACATCGGCGGCCTCAAACTCTAGGAAAGATCAGGCATGAGCGAGAGCAACCGGCGCTACAGGATCGCCGTCATCCCGGGCGACGGCATCGGCACCGAAGTGATGCCCGAAGGCGTGCGCGTGCTGGAGCGCGCCGCCGCACTCTATGGCTTCGAGGTCGAGCAGCAATGGCATGATTTCGCCTGCTGCGACTATTACACGAAGCATGGCCGGATGATGCCCGAGGACTGGAAGGAGCGGATCGGCAATCCCGATGCGATCTTCTTCGGCGCGGTCGGCTGGCCCGATACCGTGCCCGACCACGTCTCGCTCTGGGGATCGCTGCTCCAGTTCCGCCGCGAATACGACCAATATGTCAATCTCCGCCCCGTCCGGCTGATGCCCGGCGTGCCCTGCCCGCTGGCTGGCCGCGAGCCGGGGGACATCGACTTCTGGGTCGTGCGCGAGAATACCGAAGGCGAATATTCAGCGGTCGGCGGCCGCATGTTCCCCGGCACCGAACGCGAAGTCGTGATGCAGGAAACCGTGATGACCCGCTTCGGCGTCGACCGCGTGCTGCGCTATGCCTTCGATCTCGCCGACAGCCGCGGCGCCAAACACCTCACCTCCGCCACCAAGTCCAACGGCATCGCGATCACCATGCCCTTCTGGGACGAGCGGGTGGAGGCGATGGCGCAGAGTTATCCCGACGTCCGCACCGACAAATATCATATCGACATCCTGACCGCGCAGTTCGTGCTGAACCCAGACCGCTTCGACGTCGTCGTCGCCTCCAACCTGTTCGGCGACATCCTGTCGGACCTCGGCCCCGCCTGCACCGGCACGATCGGCGTCGCGCCGTCGGGCAACATCAACCCCGACCGCACTGCGCCATCGCTGTTCGAGCCGGTCCACGGATCGGCACCCGATATCGCGGGCAAGGGCATCGCCAATCCGGTCGGCCAGATCTGGTCGGCGGCGATGATGCTCGAACATCTCGGCGAAAAGCCCGCGGCGGAAGCGATCATGCGCGCGATCGAGACGGTGCTTGCAGAACCGGGCCTGCGCACCGGCGACCTCAAGGGCAAGGCGGACACCGCAACCTGCGGCAAGGCGATCGCCGAGGCGCTTTCCTGACCGAAGCATAATATGCCGCACCGGCCCGCAAAAAGGGCCGGTGTGCTCTGACAGGCGGCGGAACTCGGTGCTACCCGCCGCGGCATCTTCACTAGCCTCGGCCTCATGACACAGATGGCGAGTATGAGTCCGATGCTGAAGCCCAACCGCACCCTGCTGGACATCGACCGTGATCATTTGATCCACCCGGTCACGTCGTTCCGCGCACATGAGGCGCGCGGCGCGACCCTGCTCCAAAGCGGCAAGGGCATGTGGCTGACCGACATGGATGGGCGCGAGGTGCTCGACGCCTTTGCCGGGCTGTGGTGCGTCAATGTCGGCTATGGGCATGAGAGCATCGTCGAGGCCGCGGCCGAGCAGATGCGCCGCCTGCCCTATGCGACCGGCTATTTCCATTTCGGCAGCGAGCCGGCGGTCAAGCTCGCCGAAAGGCTCGTCGAGTTGAGCCCCGCGGGCCTCGATCACGTCTATTTCACGCTCGGCGGGTCGGACGCGGTGGATTCCGCGATCCGCTATATCGTCCATTATTTCAACGCGATCGGCCAGCCCGAGAAGAAGCATTTCATCGCGCTGGAGCGCGGCTATCACGGTTCGAGCACGACCGGCGCGGGGCTGACCGCGATCCCTGCCTTCCACCGCAATTTCGATCTGCCGCGACCGTGGCAGCATCACATCGCCTCGCCCTACCCCTACCGAAGCCCGGTCGGCGACGATCCCGAGACGGTGATCGCTGCGTCGGTCGCCGCGCTCAAGGCAAAGGTTGCCGAGCTCGGCGCCGACACGGTCGCGGCCTTTTTCTGCGAACCGATCCAAGGGTCCGGCGGCGTCATCGTACCGCCCAGGGGCTGGCTCAAGGCGATGCGCGACGCGTGCACCGTGCTCGGTATCCTGTTCGTCGCGGACGAGGTGATCACCGGCTTCGGACGCACCGGCCCGCTGTTCGCGTGCGAGGATGAAGGCGTCTCGCCCGACCTAATGACCGTCGCCAAGGGGCTGACGGCAGGATACGCGCCGATGGGCGCGGTGCTGATGTCCGACGCGATCTATCAGGGCATTGCCGATGGCGCGGCCAGCGATCTGCCGATCGGCCATGGTTTTACCTATTCGGGGCACCCGGTCAGCGCGGCGGTGGGGCTGGAAGTGCTGCGCCTCTATACCGAGGGCGGGATCCTCGCCAATGGGCGCAAGACCGGGGAACGGTTTGCAGCGGGGCTGGCTGCGATCGCCGACCATCCAATGGTCGGCGATACGCGCGGGCGCGGGATGCTGGGCGCGATCGAGCTCGTCGCGGACAAGGCGACGAAGGAGCGCTTCGATCCCGCGCTCCGCCTGCCCGACCGGCTGTTCGCGCGGGGCTATCAGAACGGCGTGATCTTCCGCGCGTTCGGGGACAACATCATCGGCCTGGCACCCGCATTATGTTGTAACGACGATGAAATGGACCTAATCTTCGCGCGTATCCGCACCACCCTCGACGAGCTGCTCGGCGAGGCGGATATCCGGGCAGCGGTCGCATGATCGAGGAAGCGATGGGCGCATGATAACGGGTCCCAAGCTTGACCGGATCGATCTCAAGATCCTGGCGCAGCTCCAGCAGAGCGGGCGCATCACCAATGTCGAGCTTGCCGACGCCGTCGGCCTGTCGCCCAGCCCCTGCCTCACCCGCGTCAAGCGTCTCGAAAAGGCAGGCTACATCACCGGCTATGGTGCGCAGATCAACCTGCACAAGCTCGGCGAATTCCTGACCGTCTTCACCGAAGTCACGCTTTCCGAACATCGCAGCGGTGACTTTTCGCGCTTCGAGACACGCATCCGCAAGATCGACGAGATCGTCGAATGCCACCTCGTCAGCGGAGGCTATGACTATCTGCTGAAATTCATCACCCGCGGCGTCGCGCACTATCAGTCGATCATCGAGGCGATGCTGGAGGGCGATTACGGCATCGAGAAATATTTCAGCTACGTCGTCATCAAATCGCCCTTCATCAAGCATCACTATCCGATTCAGGGCGTGTTCGGCGAACAGAAGCACTGAACCCGGACGGAGCCGAGCCATGTCCACACCCGCCGCCGAAATCGACGATCTGCTGGCGCCGCTGATCGCCTTTCGCCGCGACCTGCACGCGCATCCCGAACTGGGTTTTGCCGAACATCGCACCGCCGCCAACATCGCCGACGCGCTGCGCGAGCTGGGGCTTGAGGTGCATACGGGAATCGGCGGCACCGGCGTAGTCGGCGTGCTGAAGGCGGGAAGCTCGGACCGTGCGATCGGCCTGCGCGCAGACATGGATGCGCTTCCGATCCACGAGCAGACCGGCCTGCCGCACGCCAGCTGCAACCCCGGCGTGTTCCACGGTTGCGGACATGACGGGCATGTCGCGATGCTGCTGGGCGCGGTGCGGCATCTGGCACGCACGCGGCGGTTCGACGGCACGGTCAATTTCTTCTTCCAGCCCGCCGAGGAGGGCCTGGGTGGCGCCCGCGAGATGGTCAAGGACGGGCTGTTCGAACGCTTCCCGTGCAGCCGCGTCTTCGCGTTCCACAACTGGCCCGATCTGCCTGCAGGCACCGTTGCGACGCGGCCCGGCCCGATCATGGCGGCCGCCGACAAGTTCGAGATCGTGCTGGAAGGGCGCGGCGGCCATGCCGCAATCCCCCACGACACGCCCGACGCCATTCTCGCCGCAAGCGATCTCGTGGCACAGCTCAACACCATCATTGCGCGGCGTATCCCGCCCATGTCCTCCGCCGTTCTGTCCGTGACCCAGATCGCAGGCGGTCATGCGCACAATGTGATCCCCGCTGCAGTCACAGTCGTCGGCACGGTGCGCAGCTTCGATCCCGCGGTGCAGGACAAGATCGAGGCAGCGCTGCGCCAGATCGTCGAAGGCGTCGCGCTTGCCAGCGGCACCCGCGCGACCGTCGCCTATGACCGCTATTACCCCGCGACGATCAACGATGCCGATGCCGCGGCCGAAGCGCTCGATATCGCCGCCACGGTAACCCACGCCGAGCTGGCGCCCGAACCTGCCTTCACCTCCGAAGACTTCGCCTTCATGCTTCAGGCGTGCAAGGGTGCCTATCTCTGGCTCGGCCAGGGCACGGGCGGCACGCATGTGCCGCTGCACCACCCCCGTTACGACTTCAACGACGATATCATGGGGACCGGCATCCGCCTGCACGCCGCGCTCGTCGAACGGCTGCTGTCCGCCTGAGCTTCAGAAACTGGCGGAGAAGCCGACGATGAAATCCGTCGCCACCTCATTATCGCCCGCCGCGTGCGCGATCCGCCTGGTCCTCCCCAGCAGCCGCGTGTGCGAGATACCGATATAGGGAGCAAAGGGTTTGGCGAGTTCATAGCGCAACCGCAGCCCGAACTCAGCCTCGGTAAAGCCCGATCCCAACCCCTGAACGGGCACGTCCTGCGCCGCGAAACTCAAAGCCGCGAGCGGCTGCACGGTCAGCCTTGGCACTATTTCCCATTCATGGACCGCCTTGATCTCCCCGGTCAGATCGCCATCCTCCGACAGAAAAACATAGGCCTCCGCAGCAAGCCCGGGCAGCGGCGTTCCTTCCACCCCTGCAACCGCATAGGTGGCATGGGGCGATGGACGGAATTCGTGGCGCACCCCGCCCAGCAGCACGACATTGGCGCCGATCGCATGCGACCAGAGCAGCTGGGCATCGATGCTGTCGATCCGTCGGCCGACCTCGCCTCCCGCATCGACCTTCACGACGATGCGATCGGTATCGCCGCCCCAGGAAGCGTTGCTTTCGATCGCGATGCTATGGTCGCCCTTGTGGAACCGGTATTCGGCCAGATCGAAGTTGAGCTCGGCCCAGCGCCCATCCGGCTGCGGAGCCTGAGCACGCGCCGGGCCAGCGGCTACCAGCACCGATGCCAGGGTTAGGGTGATCGCGCTTCGAACCAGCATCTCGCCGCCCTAGACCGCGGCCGGCGGGGAGAGCGTGCCGAGCCAGCCGACAAGGCCCAGAATGGCGAGCGCCGCCACCGTTTCGACCGCAAGGCTGATCTTCAGCGCGCGCGCCGCACCTCCCGGCTCGCCATCCGCGATCGCGGCGTCGAGCACGGGGGTCAGCCAGAAGCGGTTGGCCGCGGCGATCGCGAGCATCGCGCCGAACAGCAGCAGCTTCAGCAGCAACAGCCAGCCGTAAAGGTCCGACAGGAGCAGCGGCAGGCTATCGAACCCGATCAGGATGACGCTGTTGATCACCCCGGTCACGATCAGCATGCCGACGGCCAGCGTCCCGGCGGTCGAGAAATCGGCAAGCGCGCGCTGCGCGAGCCGCAGGGCCGGAACCGCGCGCGCGCGGACGACCAGAATGCCTAGCGCAACGATCGCGCCCAGCCACAGCCCGGCCGCCCAGAGATGCAGCAGATCGGAGCCGAGGTGGAAATAGCCCATTCCTCCCTCGGTCGCGCCGGCATGCCCGCCCCAGGCCAGCGTCGCGAGCGCTACGCCCGCGCCCACCGCGATTCCGGCCAGCGCCACACGCGGATGCCGCGCCATCCCCGTCGATGCACCCAGGACGATCAGCAGCGCTGCCTGGCGGACGAGGAACGCCCAGCCCTGCGGCGTCTCGAACGCAAGGATCTCAAGCGTTTCGCGATCCACCCCGGCCAGCGGCACGCCCATCATCGACGCCGCCATGACCGCAAAACCGAACGCCGACACCACAAGACCCGCGACGGCGAGCAGCGCTGCTGTCAGCCCGGGCAGAACGGTCTCGCGCAGCTGCCCCGCATCGCCCCGAGCCGCATAGATGCAGAACAGCGGCAATCCGAACAGCAGGCCCAGATCGACGTAGAGCGCGGAGCGGACCGCTATCAGTGACCAGTCGGTCTCCACCTACTTGACCGTGAAGGTGAAGCTGCCCTGAATCCGGTGGGTGTCGGCGGCCACAGCATGCCAGGTGACGGCATAGCTGCCCGGCGCCAGCGGACGCTGCAACGTCAGCACCATCGTCTTGCCGTCCCCCGCGATCGACTTCGTAAAGCCGGTGATCTCCATCGGCGGGTGCTGCATGCCCGGCATGCCGGTCATCGTCAGCTTCGCGCCCGTCATCGGCGCCACAAGCTTCTCGCTGAATTGCATCGTTATGCTCTTGGGCGCGCGCACCGTCGCTTTGTCCGCCGGTGTCGATGAAACCAGCTTGGGGTGCGCCACAGCCGGCAAAGCGATAAGCGACATCGCTACCGCGGCTGGGACCAACAGGATTGGGTGGCCATAACGCATCGCGGATCCTCCTCACGCAGAAATAGGGTCCGCTCAGCTTGCGCCGGTTGGCCGGAGGTTGGTGCCACTTAAGGGGAGATTTAGGACCTTTGATCGCGAATCCGCCCGGCGGACGGATGAATATGCCGCGTGCGGCGGCCGCGCCGAACACGATGGGAGTCGCCTCCAGCTTGGTGAAATAATTGACCGCCTATAGCGGCAGCCCCACATAGTTCTCGGCGATTGCCGCCTGCATCGCCGGCGAGCTTGCGACATAGTCCAGCTCGGCAGCCTGCATGCGATGCTCGAACGCGCCGTCCTCGGGAAAGCGGTGCATCAGCTTGGTCAAGTACCAGCTGAACCGCTCAGCTTTCCAGATCCGAGCCAGGGCCTTCGCCTGATATCCCGCAAGGCCGGCCTCATCGCTGCCCATGAAGAACGCAATCAGCGCGTCCGACAGATAGGCCACATCCGATGCCGCGAGGTTCAACCCCTTGGCCCCCGTCGGCGGCACGATGTGCGCCGAGTCCCCGGCAAGGAACAGCCGTCCGTGCCGCATCGTCTCGAACACATAGCTGCGCAGCGGCGCGATCGAGACCTCCAGCGCCTCGCCCCGCGTCACGCCATGCGCGCTCAGCGGATCGAACCGCGCCGCGAGCGCCTCCCACAGCCGCTCCTCGCTCCAATCCTCGACCCGATCGGTCAACGGCACCTGGATATAGTAGCGGCTGCGCGTCGCCGAACGCATCGACGCAAGCGCGAAACCAGCATCGGTGTTGGCGTAGATCAATTCAGGATGGCATGGCGGCACGTCGGCGAGGATGCCGAGCCAGCCGAACGGATATTCGCGCTCATACTCGCGTACCGCATGCGCCGGGATCGCCTTGCGTGAGGGTCCGTGGAACCCGTCGCAGCCTGCGATGAAGGTGCAATCGATCCGTCGGACCTCGCCTTCCTTCATGAAGGTCACATAGGGAGCGTCACTCTCGACAGCATGGAGTGCGACGTCCTTCGCCGCATAGACGATCTCAAGCCCGCGCCCGGGCGCCGCATCCATCAGGTCGCGAGTCAGCTCGGTCTGGCCATAGACGGTGACGTGCTTCCCGGTCAGCGCGGTGATGTCGATCCGGATGAGGCGATCGCCCGAGGCGAGATTGAACCCCTCCTCGATCAACCCTTCTGCGTTCATCCGCGCGTCGATACCGAGCCTGGCCATCAACCCGGTCGTCACCGTCTCCAGCACGCCCGCACGAATCCGCCCCAGCACATAGTCGGCCGACTGGCGCTCGACGATGACGCAATCCACTCCCGCCTGCCGCAGCAAATGCCCGAGCAGCAATCCCGATGGCCCTGCCCCGATGATCGCGACCTGAGTCTTCACCGCGCTCGCTCGAGCTGCTTCTCAAGCGCGTCGAGCACGCGATAGCAGGGCATCACCTGTGCGACGCTGGCGATGGGCTCGCGCCCTTCCCGGATCGCGGCAACGAACTCGCGGTCCTGCAGCTCGATGCCGTTGCTCGACACCGCCACGCCGCTCAGGTCGATCGCCTCTTCCTTGCCCGTCACCAGATCGTCGTAGCGCGCGATCCAGGTGCCGTTGTCGCAGATGTAGCGGAAGAAGGTGCCGAGCGGCCCGTCATTGTTGAAGCTCAGCGAGAGCGTGCAGATCGCCCCGCTTTCGGCCTTCAATTGTATAGACATATCCATCGCGATGCCGAGCTCGGGATGGTGCGGCCCCTCGATCGCATTGGCCTGAACGATCGGCCCCGCCTGATACGCGAACAGATCGACCGTGTGCGCAGCATGGTGCCACAGCAGATGATCCGTCCAAGACCGCGCCTCGCCCTTGGCGTTCATGTTCTGGCGACGGAAGAAATAGGTCTGGACGTCCATCTGCTGGACGCTGAGTTCGCCCGCCGCGATCTTCTTGTGCAGATACTGGTGGCTCGGGTTGAAGCGCCGCGTATGCCCCACCATGCAGGTCAGGCCCGTCGCCTCCGCCTTGGCCAGTACCGCCTCGCCATCGGCCAGACTGTCGCACAGCGGAATCTCGACCTGCACATGTTTGCCCGCATCCATGCACTGGATCGCCTGCACCGCGTGCATCTGAGTCGGCGTGCAGAGGATGACGGCATCCAGCCCGGGCTGGTCCAGCGCCTCGGCCAGCTCGGTCGTGGCATGCGCAATGCCGTACTTCGCCGCCACCGCCTGGGTCGGCTCGAGCCGGCGCCCGACGACCGAGATCACCTCGACCCCGTCGATGTTCTTCAAGCCGTCGAGATGCTTTTCGCCGAATGCCCCGGCGCCTGCGAGTGCGATTTTCATGTCTTTCTCCAGTATCGGAAGGTCATTCGGCGGGGAGCACGAACCCGCTGCCCGCCATGTCGAGTCCCTCGCCATTGTCAGGACGCAGCACCAGATGCCCGATCGCGGTGTTTGAGCAGGGGACGTGATAGTGCCGGTGCAGCGCCGCCGTACGCTTGCCCAGCGCACCGCGCATGATCAGCCACATCACCATCTCGATGCCTTCGCTGCCGGTCTCGCGCAGATACTCAATGTGCGGGATATGGCGCAGCCGGTCGCTATCGCCGACCATCCCGTCCAGGAAGGCGTTGTCCCATTCCTTGTTGATCAGCCCGGCGCGCGGCCCCTGCAGCTGGTGGCTCATACCGCCTGTCCCCCACACCTGCACGTTGAGGTCCCCGGGAAAGCTCGCCACGGCGCGCCCGATCGCTTCGCCCAACGCCCAGCAGCGATTGCCGGAGGGCGGCGGATAGGTGACGACATTGACCGCCAGCGGGATCACCGGGCACGGCCATTGCTCCACCGCACCGAACATCATGCTGAGCGGCACGGTCAGCCCATGATCGACGTCCATCTCGTTGATGATCGTCATGTCGAACTCGTCGAGGATCAGGCTCTGCGCGATGTGCCAGGCGAGCTCCGGATGCCCGACCACATCAGGCACAGGCCGCGGCCCCCAGCCCTCGTCGGCCGGCCTGAAGCGCTCACCACAGCCAATCGCAAAGGTCGGGATGAACTTCATGTCGAAGGCAGAGGCATGGTCGTTATAGACCAGCACGACGACGTCGGGTTTCTCGGTCCGCTCCCATTCGCGGGTCCAGTCGTAGCCGGCGAAGATCGGGCCGAAATAGGCGTCGCGGTCCTTGCCCATGTCGTGCGCGACGCCCAGCAGCGGCACATGGCTCGACGCGATTCCTGCGGTGATCCTGGCCATGTCAGCGCCCCTCTCGTTTCGAGCGTACCCCGTCAGGCGAGCGCCCCCCGGCGTTCATCATCGCCTGATAGTCCTCGACCGAAACGCCGGTCATGCTGCTCACGGCCTGCACAAAGCTCAGGCCATCGGTGGAGAAGACCTTCGAGAGGAAGTAGATGTTCCCGCCCAGATCGAGCAGCCGGTTGTAATCGCGCGCCAATACCGCTGCCTTCTGCTCGCCGGTCAGCGGCCATTCCTCCAGATAGGCTGTCTCGTCCGCCTTCCAGCGTTCGCGATTCTCGGGCTTCATCAGGCTCATCGCGAACTGGTTGAGGTGATAGCCCTGCCGCGCCCGCGCCGCGGTGAACACGCGCGTGCCGGGAATATCCTCGAGTTCGGCGAGGTAGCTTTGGATATCGCGGGGACCGGTCACAGCCCCCTCGCCTTCAGCCTGGCATCGAGCCGCGGGAACACCCTGCGGGCATTGCCCTCGAAGATCGCGTGCCGCTCCGCGTCGGAAATCGCCAGCGCATCCACATACCGCCTGGTATCATCGAAATAATGCCCAGTAGTCGGGTCGATCCCGCGCACCGCACCGACCATTTCCGACCCGAACAGGATGTTCTTGTTGGCGATCACGTCCGCCAGCAAGTCGATCCCCGGCTGGTGATAGACGCAGGTGTCGAAGAAGATGTTGTTCATCAGGTGCGTGTCGAGCGCCGGCTTCTTCAGCATGTCGGCGAGACCGCGATAGCGCCCCCAATGGTACGGCACCGCGCCGCCGCCATGCGGGATGATGAAGCGCAAGGTCGGGAAATCGGCGAACAGGTCGCCTTCCAGCAACTGCATGAACGCCACCGTATCCGCCGCGATGTAATAGCCGCCGGTGGCGTGCATCGCCGGGTTGCAGCTGCCCGAGACATGGATCATCGCCGGCACGTCCAGCGCGACCATCTTCTCGTAGAACGGATACCAGTAGCGGTCGGTCAGCGGCGGATGGGTGAAATGCCCGCCGCCCGGATCAGGGTTGAGGTTGCAGCCGATGAACCCCAGCTCGGTCACGCACCGCTCCAGCTCAGCGATACTGTTCGCCATGTCCGCCCTTGGCGATTGCGGCAGCATGCACACGCCGACGAACGTCTCGGGAAACAGCCTGACCACCCGTGCGATCATGTCGTTGCAACGCATCGCCCATTCCCTTGCGACCGTATCATCCCCGATATGCGGCGCCATCGCCGACGCGCGGGGGGAAAAGATCGTCAGGTCGGCGCCACGGTCCTTGATCAGGCGCAACTGGTTGGCTTCGATCGTCTCGCGAATCTCGTCGTCGGAGATGTCGGGATAGGGCGGCGCGGGCTCGCCCGCCTTGAACGCCGCCTTCTGCGCCTCGCGCCAGGCATCGTGCCCCTTGGGCAGAACCGTATAATGGCCGTGACAGTCGATGATCACGCGACATCCCTTTCAACTGTCGTCACCCCGCACCCCCGATCGCCGCAAGCTTGGCCGCCAGCCCCTCGGGTACCGTCAGCCCGAGCGCTCCCAGCTCCCGCTGCCGCGCGATCGTCCCGCGCGTCATCGCCGGATCGATGCCCAGTTCAGTCAGCGTCTTCGCGGCCTCTTCCATCTCGGCTGCACGCCGCGCGCCGTGCGCCAGCATCCGGTCGAGATTATAGTCGGCGCGCGCCCGCCAGCCCTGCGCCTTCGAACTCGCATTGAGCGAGGCCAGAACCGCCTCGGTCACGCCCGCACGGTTGGCGGCGAGGAGGCATTCGGCGGTCAGCGCCTCGATGCCCTTGACCATCACCGATCGGATCATCTTGATCGCCGATGCATCGCCCACATTCGGTCCCGCGATCTCGATATTCCCGAACCCGATCGCTTCCAGCGCCGCCACGGCGTCCGCCGCTTGCGGCCCCGCCACCAGCAGCGGCACCGTCATCCGCGCGGGCTGCACCGGCGCCATCACCGCGACATCGGCATAGCGTCCGCCCGCCGCTTCGATCGCTTCCGCCGCCGCGCGCTTGGTGCCCGGCGCCACGCTGTTCATGTCGATCCACAGCGCGCCGGGGACGAGCAGCGCCGCATCGTCCTGCGCGGCCGCGAGCGCCTGATCCGCGGTGACCAGCGAGAGCACCACCCTCGCCCCCTCCAGCGCCTCGCGCGCCGTTTCGCAACCGCGCACCCCGGCGGTTTCATAATCAGCCAGCTTGGCGGCGCGTGCAGCCGGGTCGTCGGTCTTCCGGTCGAAGGCACGGTCACCGGGCTGGGCGAAAGTCCGCGCTGCCTCGCCAAAGCCGATAAAGGCGATGGCGCGGGTCATGTCTGCCGGTTCCACTTTGTGGGCATTTCCGCCCTGAAAGCAGAATCCGGGAATGGGGTGCGAACCAACTTCGGCATCGACTTGTTCCGCATCCTGTCCATGTCCCATGGCTAGAAGCGGGACAGGACATCGCAAAATCCAATTGCGGAATCCGTTATCGGTTTTCCGGAAGTCTGGTCTCAATCGAGGCCGCATGCAGCAACTCGACCAGCCGTTGCTGGCGTGCGGTCGGGCGCCAGCCGCTGCGGGTGGTGATGCCGATGGTGCGCACCGTATCGGCGAGCTCGGGACCGATCTGCACCAGCATCCCGGCCTCAACCTCCAGCGCGACCTGGTCGGGCGAGAGCAGGGTCAACAGGTCGCTCTGCGCGAGCAGCCCGCGGATCACCATCACCGATCCGCATTCGATCGGCACCTCCGGCTGCGACTGCCCGGCGAACAGCGCCTCCCAATGCGTGCGCAGCGGCGTGCCCGCGGGCCCGACCACCCATTGCTGATCGGCGAGTTGCGCCACAGCCACCACCCGCCCGGCGAGCGGATGGTCGGCCCGACCAAAGATCGCCAGCCGATCGGTGAACAAGGGCATTTGCTCGACCCCGGCAGGCGCTTCCGCGCGCAACGCGCCGATAGTGAGGTCGATCGCGCCGTCGAGCAATGGCTCGATCAACTCCCGCCACGACCCCTCGACCACGTCGATCAGCGTCCCGGGCGCCTCACGCAGCCAGGCGGCGAGTGCATGCGGGAGCAACAAGGCACGGCTCAGCGGCATCGCGCCAATCGCGATATGGTCGACATCGGCGCCGTCGCCGCGCGCTTCGGCGATGCCCGCGGCGATCTCACGCGCGGCAAGGCGCACGCCGCGCGCCATGCTCCGCCCGGCAGGGGTCAGCGCGGTGCCGCGTCCGCGCCGCTCGACCAGGGTCACCGCGCAGATTTGCTCAAGGTCGCGCACCGCGCGGTGGATCGCGGGCTGCGAGGCGCCGCTAGCTCCCGCCGCGCCGACGAAGCTCTGCGCGTCGCTGAAATGCAGGAACGCATCGAGCTGGGTCGCGGTCATCAGCCATTCGGGGCGGCTGAATCCCCTCGCGCCCCGTCCCGGCCGCGCCGCCACAGCAAGATAGCCGAACGCCCGCCCGGCGCGCTCCGCCAGGGCGGTTCCGGCGGGGGTCGGCGAGACGCCGTCGGGCCGCCGCTCGAACAGCGCGACGTCGAGCTGCCGCTCAAGCTTGCCCAGCCCCTGCGTCAGCGCCGGCTGCGACAGCCCAACCGCTTCCGCCGCGCGGCTGAAGCTCCCCCGCGCGACGACCGCGGACAGCGCGCGCAAATGCCGCAGGTTGAGATCGAACGGCCGAACCATCGGCATAAGATATCCGGAAAACTTATGATGTCGCTCAAAATCGTATTAACGCTTCCCGCCGCATTGGCAGAGAGAGGAAACGCCTAAAACCAATGGCGCCCCGCGTCACCGGAAGAGAGAAAGTGGATGCCTAAATTGGCTCGCCCCGCAAACCGCGTTTCCACCTTTGTCTCGGGAAATGTCCAATGAGCGGACGCGTCGTGCAGAAGACCCCCCGCACTCCATTGGACATTGTCGACGGCCTTGGAGAAACGGGCGTCGCCACGGTGCATGAGGCGCAGGGCCGCATCGGCCTGCTCGCCCACTATATGCGTCCGATCTATCCCGGCGCGCGGATCGCCGGGAATGCCGTGACCATCTCAGCGCCACCGGGCGACAACTGGATGCTGCATGTCGCGATCGAGCAGCTGCGCGACGGCGACATCCTTGTCCTCGCCCCGACCAGCCCATGCGTCGACGGCTATTTCGGCGACCTGCTCGCGACCAGCGCGATGGCGCGCGGATGCCGTGGGCTGGTAATCGATGCAGGCGTGCGCGACATACGCGACCTGACCCAGATGGGCTTCCCGGTCTGGTCGAAGGCGGTGTTCGCGCAGGGCACGGTCAAGAACACGCTCGGGTCGGTCAACGTGCCGATCGTGTGCGCGGGCGCAGCGATCGATCCGGGCGACGTGATCGTAGCCGACGACGACGGTGTCTGCGTGGTCAAGCGCGCCGACGCGGAAGGGGTGCTGGAAAAGGCCCGTGCCCGCGAGGCCGCCGAGGAGAGCAAGCGCAGGCGTCTGGCCGCGGGCGAACTGGGTCTCGACATCTACGACATGCGGCCGCGCCTCGCCGAGATGGGCCTGAAATATGAGTGACGGCATCCGCTGCATGTGGATGCGCGGGGGCACGTCGAAGGGCGGCTATTTCCTCAAGGACGATCTGCCCACCGAGACGCGCGCGCGCGACGCATTCCTGCTGCGCGCGATGGGATCGCCCGATCCGCGCCAGATCGATGGCATGGGCGGCGCCGACCCGCTGACCAGCAAGGTCGCGGTGGTCAGCAAGTCCGCGCGCGAGGGCGTGGATGTCGATTACCTCTTCCTGCAGGTCTTCGTCGACCAGGCCATCGTCACCGACGCGCAGAATTGCGGTAACATCCTTGCCGGGGTCGGCCCGTTCGCGATCGAACGCGGGCTGGTGATGGCGCAGGACAGCGAGACGCGCGTCGCGATCTTCATGGAGAATACCGGCCAGGTCGCCATCGCCACCGTGCAGACGCCGGACGGCAAGGTCAGCTATGCGGGGGATGCTGCGATCAGCGGCGTGCCGGGCACCGCGGCGTCCATCCCCCTCGCCTTTCGCGATACCGCAGGATCCTCGTGCGGCGCGCTGCTGCCGACCGGCAACGGCGTGGACGAAATCGACGGGGTGAAGGTCACGCTGATCGACAACGGCATGCCCTGTGTGATCATCGCCGCCGCCGACATGGGCATCACCGGCTACGAGGACCGCGACACGCTCGACGCCGACATGGCGATGAAGGCGCGAGTCGAGGCGATCCGCCTGAAGGTCGGGCCGCTGATGAACCTCGGCGACGTCACCGAAAAATCGGTTCCCAAGATGATGCTGGTCGCAGCGCCCCGGGACGGCGGCGCGATCACCGTCCGATCGCTGATCCCGCATCGTGTCCATGCCTCGATCGGCGTGCTGGGGGCGGTGAGCGTGGCGACGGCGTGCCTGATCGAAGGATCGCCCGCCGCGACGCTGGCTCAAGTGCCGGGCGGCGTGACCAAAGTACTGGGGGTCGAACACCCCATAGGCATCACGGAATGTGTCGTGACGGTCGATGCGGCTGGCGCCCCGGTCGAGGCCGGGATGCTGCGTACCGCACGCAAATTGATGGACGGAGAGGTTTTCGCGTGAAGGACGAAGCAGGCCGAATCCGCAGCTGGACGCTGGAACCTTCAAAGCCCCGCTACACCCCGCCGCCGGGCGCGGTGGACGCACATTGCCATGTGTTCGGCCCGATGGCCGATTTCCCGTTCAGCCCAAAGGCAAAATATCTGCCGCAGGACGCAGGGCCCGGCGCGCTGTTCGCGCTGCGCGAACGACTGGGCTTTGCCCGCAACGTGATCGTGCAGGCGAGTTGCCATGGCACCGACAACCGCGCGACGCTGAACGGCATCGCGATGTCGGGCGGTACCTGTCGCGGGGTTGCCGTGGTCGATCCGGCGATTTCCGACGACGAACTGGATATGCTGCACGAAGGCGGCATCCGTGGGGTGCGCTTCAACTTCCTCAAGCGGCTGGTGGACGACGCGCCCAAGGACAAGTTCCTTGATGTCGCACACCGCATCGCGCGGCTGGGCTGGCATGTCGTCGTCTATTTCGAGGCCGATATCCTGGAAGAGATGAAACCCTTCCTCGCCGCGATCCCCGTTCCTGTCGTCATCGACCATATGGGCCGCCCCGATGTCCGCCAGGGACCGGACGGCGCGGACATGGCCGCGTTCCGTGCGCTGCTCGACAGCCGCGAGGACATCTGGACCAAGGTTACCTGCCCTGACCGGCTCGATCCGTCGGGACCGCCCTATGCCGATTTCGTCACCGCCGTGCGGCCGCTGGTCGAGGCCTATCCCGATCGCGTGCTGTGGGGCAGCGACTGGCCGCATCCGAACATGGAGAACGTGCTGCCCGACGACGGCGCGCTGGTGGACGTGATCCCCGAAATCGCGCCTACCGAGGCGCTGCAGCGCAAGCTGCTCGTCGCCAATCCGATGCGGCTCTACTGGCCGGAAGAGATCTGAAGCAAGGCACGGCGCGCCGCCATCCGGCCGGCGCGCCGTGCTGGCCAGACCTTAACCCCAGACGTCCTTCGCCACGTCGAGCACCAGCCGCATCTTCGCCGCCTGCTGCTCCACTTCGATATCGTTGCCATGCACGGTCGAGGAGAAGCCGCATTGCGGCGACAGCGCGAGCTGATCGAGCGGTGCGAACTGCGCGGCCTCGTCGATCCGGCGCTTCACATCGTCCTTCGACTCCAGCTCGCCCAGCTTGGTGGTGACCAGGCCCAACACCACGGTCTTGCCCTTGGGCAGATGGCGCAGCGGTGCGAAATCGCCCGATCGCGGATCATCATATTCCAGGAAGTAGCAATCGACGTTCAGTGCGTTGAACAGCACGTCTGCCACCGGCTCATAGCCGCCTTCCGCAGCCCAGGAAGAACGGAAGTTGCCGCGGCACAGATGCACGCCGACCACCATGTCGGAAGGCCTGTCGCGGATCGATTCGTTGATGATGCGCGCATAGAGGCGCGGGAGTTCATCGGGGTCCATGCCGCGCAGCCTCGCATTCTCGCGCTGGGTCTCATCGCAAAGATAGGCAAGGTTGGTGTCGTCGAGCTGGAGGTAGCGGCAGCCGGCGTCGGCGAGGCTGGCGATCTCGGCGCGATAGGCCGCGGCGAGATCGGCGTAGAAATCGTCGAGATCGGGATAGGCCGTCGCGTCGATCGCGTCGCGGCCGCCGCGGAAATGCAGCATCGTCGGCGACGGGATCGTCACTTTCGGCGTGCGCGTGGTGCAACTGGCGAGGAACGCATAGTCGGCGCGCTGGATGTCTTTCGCATGGCCGATCCTGCCCGTGATCTTCATCACCGGCGGCGCATATTCCAGCTCCTTGCCGCCATGCTGATGAAACCTGACCTGGGTGCCGCCGGCTTCCTCCACCCCGTCGAGCTGGAGCAGGAAATCGGTGTGGAAATAGGTGCGGCGGAACTCGCCATCGGTGATGCCCTGCAGTCCCAGATCCTCCTGGAACTTCACCACGCCCCGAATCGCCTCGTCCTCCACGGCACGCAGCGCGGCGGCATCGATGCTGCCCGCCTTGAACGCAGCGCGGGCGTCGATCAACGTCTTGGGACGGAGGAAGCTGCCGACATGATCGGCACGGAAGGGCGGCGTCGGCATCCTGGAATCTCCTTGCGAAATTTGTAAGCATTACATACAAAATGCTGCAACGATCGATAGTGCAGCATGAGGATGAGGGCAATGACCTGGATCGCGAACCGCTGGTATGTCGCCGCGTGGGATTCGGAGGTGGACCGCGCGCCGATCGCGCGCACCATCTGTGGCGAGCCGGTGATGCTCTACCGCAAGCTCGACCGCAGCATCGTCGCGATGCGCGACGCGTGTCCGCACCGGCTGCTGCCGCTGTCGATGGGGTTCAAGGAGGGTGATTCGGTGCGCTGCCGCTATCACGGGCTGCTGCTCGGCCCCGATGGCTGCGCGACCGAGATGCCGATCAAGTCGGAGAAGGTGCCGAAGGCGGTCTGCGCGACGCTCTATCCGGTGGCCGAGAAGCATCGCTTTGTGTGGGTGTGGATCGGTGAGGCGGCGAAGGCCGATTCCGCCCTGATCCCCGATTTCTGGCCCTGCAGCACGCCGGGCTGGACCTTCGACGGCGGCTACAACCATATTTCCTGCGACTACCGGCTGGTCATCGACAACCTGATGGACCTCAGCCACGAAACCTGGGTGCATCAGAGTTCGATCGGCCAGCACGAGATCACCGAGGCGCCGATCGAAACGGTAGTCGATGGCGAACAGGTGTTCGTGCGGCGTTGGATGCCGGGGATCGAGCCCCCGCCCTTCTGGCGTGATGCGCTGCGATCGGCCGGGCCGGTCGATCGCTGGCAGGTGTGTCACTTCCTGCCGCCGTCGTCGGTGCTGATCGACGTCGGCGTGTCTCCGGTCGCGGCGGGGGACACGATCGAAAACCATGATTCAGGGGTGCGCGGCTTCGTCGTCGATGCCATGACTCCGGAGACCGAAACCACGACTCACTATTTCTGGGGCATGGCGCGCAATTTCGACATCGACGATGCCGGCTTCACCGCACGCTTCAAGGCGCAGCAGGGCCAGGTGTTCGACGAGGATGTCGAGGTGCTGGAAGCGCAGCAGCGCAGCATCAGCGCCAATCCCGACATGAAATTGCGCGGCTATTCGATCGATCAGGGCAGCGTGCGTGCGCGTGCGATCATCAAGCGGCTGGCCGAGGCTGCGGTGGCCTGATGACGCAAGTCGGCCGCGGCGAACTCGACCGGAATCTCGGGCTGCGGCTGCGGCGCGCGCATGGCGCGGTGCAGCGGCATTTCGGCGAGCATTTCGCGGACCTTGGCCTGACGCAGAAGCAGGTCTCTGTGCTGTGGCTGACCGGGGATCATCCCGATCTTGCCCAGGCCGACCTTGCCGCCGCGCTCGACATGGACAGGGCGACGACGATGACGCTGGTCCACGGGCTCGAGAAACGCGGGCTGGTTTCGCGCGGCCCGTCGCGCACCGACGGGCGACGGATCGCGTTCCGGCTGACCGGTGCGGGCGAGGCGTTGCTGGCGCAGGCCAGGGCTGCGATCGCCGCGCACGAGGCGTGGCTGAAGGGGCGGTTCAGCAAGGCGGAGCTGGCGGCGCTTGAGGAAATGCTCGCACGCATCTATCGGTGATTTTGTTTATTGATATAACAAACTCGACAATCGACAATCCTGGAGGGGATATGGCTACCGACCCGCGCGCGGTGATCGACCGCGAACCGATGTCCCGCTTTCAATGGGGTATGGTCGCGACGATGATCGGGCTCAATGCGCTCGACGGGTTCGACGTGCTCTCGATCAGCTTCGCTTCGCCCGGCATCGCCAGGGATTGGGGGATCGACCGCGCGGCGCTTGGCATCGTCTTGTCGATGGAGCTGGTGGGGATGGCGATCGGGTCGCTGTTCCTGGGTGGCGTGGCTGACCGGATCGGCCGCCGTGCGACAATCCTCTCCTGTCTCGGTATCATGACGATCGGCATGCTCGGCGCGGCGAGCGCGTCGGGGATCGAGCTCCTCTCGGTCTGGCGCCTGTTCACCGGGCTGGGCATTGGCGGCATGCTCGCCGCGACCAATGCGGCGGTGGCGGAAGCGGCGAACGCGAAGCACCGTTCGCTTGCGGTGGTCCTGATGGCGGCAGGCTATCCGGTCGGGACGATCGTTGGCGGATCGATTTCGGCGGTGCTGCTGTCGATGTACGACTGGCGCGCGGTGTTCGTGTTCGGCGCGGCCTGCTCGGTGCTGTTTGTCCCGCTCGTCCTGTGGCGTGCGCCTGAATCGGTTGCATTCCTGATGCACAAGCGCCCGCCGGGGGCGCTGGCGCGGATCAACGCGACACTCGTGCGGATGGGGCATCCGCCGGTCGATGCGCTGCCCGAACCGGAGACGGCGGCGCGCAAGGTGCCGATGGCCGACCTTTTTTCGCCTGGCCTGATGCGCGCGACGGTGCTGCTCACCCTCGCCTATCTCGCGCATATCATGACCTTCTACTTCATCCTCAAATGGATCCCGAAGATCGTGGTGGACATGGGCTTCCCGCCGCCCGAAGCCGCGGGGGTTCTGGTGTGGGCGAGCATCGGTGGCGCGACGGGATCGGTGCTGTTGGGCCTGCTCAGCGGCAAGATCCGGCTGCTCGCGCTCACCATCGCGGCGATGCTGCTCTCGACGGTGCTGGTGATCCTGTTCGGGCGCGGGCAGAGCGATCTGGCCGGACTTTCGATGGTCGCGGCGGCAGCCGGGTTTGCGACCAATGCGGGTGTGGTCGGGCTCTATGCCCTGGTCGCCCAGTCCTTCCCGACCAGCGTGCGCGCGACCGCGACCGGCTTCGTCATCGGCGTCGGGCGTGGCGGATCGGCGCTCGCCCCCGCCCTTGCCGGCTTCCTCTTTGCGGCCGGCTATGGGCTTCAGACCGTGGCGATCCTGATGGCCCTCGGTTCGATGATCGCCGCGCTGGCGCTGTTCGGGATGCGCAGCCGGCAGCAGCCGGCAGCCTGACGCCCGGATCCCGCTTCTCCCCGGTGTAGCGGTTCGCATGCCGAGCCTGCGATCAAAGCCGCTTGCGTCGTGCGCAATTAAAGTTATGGTATATAGCAATAGAGGAGAGGCGCTATGGCCACGATCGCACCACCGGTCCCCGGCAGAACCTTCACACGGCTGAACCCCGTGACCGGAGAGGCCGCGACCGAGGCGAAGGCGTTTACGGTCGATGATGCGAATGCCGCGGTCGAAGCCGCTGCGGCGGCCTTCCCCGCCTGGTCTGCGCTTGGCCCCAATGCGCGCCGCGCGCTGCTCAACAAGGCGGCCGATACGCTTGCCGCCAAGGCCGACCAGTTCGTCGATGCGATGATGGGCGAGATCGGTGCGACCGAGGGCTGGGCGCGCTTCAACCTGATGCTCGCCGCGAACATCGTGCGCGAGGCCGCAGCGCTGACCACCCAGATTGGCGGCGAGGTGATCCCCTCCGACAAGCCGGGATGCATCGCGATGGCCCTGCGCGAGCCAGTGGGCGTGCTGCTCGGCATCGCGCCGTGGAACGCACCGATCATCCTGGGCGTCCGTGCCGTGGCGGTGCCGCTGGCGTGCGGCAACACCGTGGTGTTCAAGGCAAGCGAGCAATGCCCACGCACGCATTCGCTGATCGCCGACGCCTTTGCCGAGGCAGGGCTGCCCGAGGGCTCGGTCGCCATCGTCACCAACGCGCCAGAGGACGCGGCCGAAATCGTCGGCGCGCTGATCGATCACCCCGCCATACGCCGCATCAACTTCACGGGATCGACCGCGGTCGGCAAGATCATCGCCAGGCGCGCGGCCGAGCATCTCAAGCCGGTGCTGCTCGAGCTCGGCGGCAAGGCGCCGCTGATCGTGCTCGAAGACGCGGACCTCGACGAGGCGGTCAAGGCCGCGGCGTTCGGCGCATTCATGAACCAGGGCCAGATCTGCATGTCGACCGAACGGATCATCGTGGTCGATGCCGTCGCCGACGCGTTCGTCGAGAAGTTCAAGGCCAAGGTCGGCAGCATGCCCGTGGGCGATCCGCGCGAAGGCAAGACCCCCCTTGGTGCTGTGGTCGACCGGAAGACCGTCGATCATGTGAAATCGCTGATCGCAGATGCGACCACCAGGGGCGCGGTGCAGGTCAATGGCGGCGACGTGCTCGATGGTACTGGCGGCGTGCTGATGCCCGCACATGTGATCGACGGGATCACGCCCGAGATGAAGCTGTTCCGTGACGAGAGTTTCGGCCCGGTGGTGGGCGTGATCCGCGCCCGCGACGAGGCGCACGCGATCGAGTTGGCCAACGATACCGAGTACGGCCTCTCGGCCTCGGTCTTCACGCGCGACACCGCGCGCGGACTGAAGGTCGCGAGGCAGATCAAGTCGGGCATCTGCCACATCAACGGCCCGACCGTGCACGACGAGGCGCAGATGCCGTTCGGCGGGGTCAAGGCATCGGGCTACGGCCGTTTCGGCGGCAAGGCCGGCATCGACGCCTTCACCGAGCTGCGCTGGGTCACCATCGAGACCGAACCCGGCCACTATCCGATCTGAAGAAATTCATGGGGCTCCGGTGCGGATCCCCGTCAAGACCGAAGGACAATCCATGACCGAACTGAGCACCAACGGCGTCGTCGCCTATGACGTCGAGAACGGCATCGCCTGGGTGAAATACAACCGCCCGGACAAGCGCAATGCTCAGAGCCCGACGCTCAACCGCGACATGATGGAGGTGCTCGACACGCTCGAATATCGCGACGATGTCGGCGTGCTCGTCCTTACCGGCGAGGGTGATGCCTTCTGCGCGGGCATGGACCTCAAGGAATATTTCCGCGAGACCGAGGCCAAGGGCCTGGGCGCCACGCGCCAGGCGCAGCGCGACGCCTATGGCTGGTGGCGGCGGCTGCGCTGGTACCAGAAGCCGACGATCGCAATGGTCAACGGCTGGTGCTTCGGCGGCGCCTACGGGCCGCTCTTCGCATGCGATCTCGCTTTCGCCGCAGACGAGGCGCAGTTCGGCCTCAGCGAGATCAACTGGGGCATCCTGCCGGGCGGCGGCGCGACCAAGGTGGCGACCGAGCTGCTGCCGTTCCGCAAGGCGATGTACCATGCCATGATGGGCGAGAATATCGACGGCAGCACCGCCGCCGAATGGGGTCTGGTCAACGAAGCGCTACCCCTGGACTCGCTCAAGGCGCGCGTCACCGAAGTGGCGAACGTGCTGCTCGGGAAGAACCCGATCGCGCTCAAGGCGACCAAGGACGCGGTCCGCCGCGTCGGCATCATGAGCTATGACGACGCGGAGGACTATCTGATCCGGGTACAGGAAGCGGCCAACAGCTACGACAATGACGGCCGCAAGGAAGGCATCCGCCAGTTCATCGACGAGAAGAGCTACAAGCCCGGGCTTGGCGCCTACGACAAGGATCGCATCAAGGCGTGACCGCCAGAGCCTCCCCGGCACGGGAGGATTGAGCTTACGAAGCGGACCGATATTCATGCCCGATCTTTCCCGTCTCCTCACGCCTCGCTCGGTCGCGATTGTCGGCGCTTCGCCGACGCCGGGCGCGCTCGGCAATTCGGTGCTGCAGAATCTGGAGCGCCACGGCTTTGTGGGCGGCATCCACCTGATCAACCCCAAGCGCGACGAGATTGGCGGGCGCAAGTGTCTGAAGTCGATCGCAGAACTGCCGGATGGCGTGGATACGGCGGTGCTGGCGATCCCCGGCCCGGCGGTGCTGGAGGCGGTTCGTGCCCTGGCGGCCCGCGGCGTCGGCGCAGCCGTGATCTTCGCAGCAGGCTTCGCCGAAGGCGGCGAAGCGGGCCAGGCCGCCCAAACCGACATCGCCCGGATCGCGGCCGATCACGGCATGGTGATCGAAGGGCCCAATTGCCTGGGCCTGGTCAACTATGTCGACGGGGTCGCCCTGACCTTCGTCGAGACCCTGCCGCTGCGGCTGGGCGACGCGGCTGGCGTCGGGATCGTCAGCCAGTCGGGCGCGATGGCGGTGGTGCTCGGCACCACGCTGATGGCGAAGGAACTGGGCATCTCGATCTCCGTCTCTACGGGCAATGAGGCTGCTTCCGGCGTCGAGGACTATGTCGAGCATCTGATCGCGGCACCGCACACGCAGACCATCGCGATGATCGTCGAACAGTTTCGCCAACCCGCCCGCTTCCTAGCGCTTGCCGGACAGGCGCGCGCGGCCGGCAAGACTATCGTCCTGCTCCATCCCGGCAGATCGAGTGCCGCTCGCGAGAGCGCCGCCACGCACACGGGTGCCATGGCGGGCGATTGGGAACTGATGAAGGCGAAGGTCGAGCAAGCCGGTGTCGTGCTGGTCGACAGTCTCGAGGAGCTGGCTGATGTCGTCGACATCGCGCATCGTGCCAGACCGGTCGGCCCGGGCGGGACCGCGGTGCTGACCGAGAGCGGCGCGTTCAAGGCATTGACGCTCGACCTTGCCGAAGCGATCGGCCTCGCCCTGCCCGCGATGGCCGGAGAGACAGCGGATGCGATGCGGGCCTCGATCCCCGATTTCATCCCCGTCTCCAATCCGATGGACCTGACGGCGCAGGCGCTGGTCGATCCCGATCTCTACCGCCGCACGCTGGAGCCGTTGCTCGCCGACCCCGGCTATGCCGCGGTGATACTCGGCATCATCCAGACCGATCAGGCGACTGCAGCACGCAAATTCCCGCCGATCATCGAAGCGGTCGCGAGCCTTGCGCCTGGCAAGCCGGTGATCTTCGCCGGCCTGGACGAAGGCGCACAATTCGATCCGGCCTATGTCGCCGGACTGCGGGCGCTCGGCGTGCCCTATTTCCCCTCCGCCGACCGCGCATTCCGCGCGCTGCGGCACTTATCGAAACGCGCGGAACGCGATCTTTCGACGGGCTCTGCCGTCCCCCGCGCGCTGGATCTCCCCGGCGGCGTGATCCCGGAATATCGCGCCAAGCAGCTGCTCGCCCCCGCGGGTGTACCGTTTCCGGGCGGCGGTTTCGCGGCGAACGTCGACGCGGCGAGAGGCGTCGCCGCACGTGTCGGCTATCCCGTGGTTCTCAAGGCACAATCGGCCGCGCTCAGCCACAAGAGCGATGCCGGAGGCGTGATCCTCAACATCCGGGACGAAGCTGCGCTCGAAGCTGCCTGGATGCGGCTCCATGACAACGTCGCCGCCTATGACGCCACGATTGCGCTCGACGGGGCGCTCGTCGAGGCGATGGGCATGCGGGGCACTGAACTGATCATCGGCGCACGCAATGATCCGGGCTGGGGGCCGGTGATCCTGGCCGGGTTCGGCGGGGTCACCGCCGAGCTGCTTCACGACACCCGCCTGCTTCCCCACGACCTCAGCCGCGAAGCGATCATCGCCGAGCTGCGCAGGTTGAAACAGGGCGCCGTGCTGGATGGGTATCGCGGATCGCCACCGCTCGATCTCGATGCCGTGGCGGATCTCGTCATCGCCCTCGGCAGCATATTGGCCGGCACGCCGGCCATCCGCGAGATCGATCTCAATCCAGTGGTGGTCTATCCCCGGGGTCAAGGCGCCGTCGCGCTCGACGCGCTGATCCTCGCCGAGTAGCGCCGAATAGCGACGCCGCCGCGGGGCCGAAGCTCAGGTCCTTGCCTCGATCCGGCCGAGCAGTTCGATCAGCATCGCCCGCTCGGCCTCGCTGAAGTCGGCCAGCATCTTCGCTTCATGAAGCCGGATGCGTTCGAGCGAATCCGCGAGCGCGGCGTGACCCTGTGCGGTGGTGGTCAGCGAGAAGGCACGGCGGTCATCGCTCGCCACTTCGCGCCGGACCAGCTCGCGCTCGACCAGTTCGTTGATCAGCGCGACCATGTTGGCCCGCTTGATCCCGAGCCGCACACCGACCGTGCCTTGATTGATACCCGGATTGGCGTCGACGATCGCCAACACGCCGATCAGCACCTGGCGCATACCGGTCCCTGCCACGGCTTCGCTGAAATCGGACGCGAACGCACCGGACGCACGCCGCAGATGATACCCCACCAGCGCCGACAGCGCCCCGATCTCCAGTTTCTGTCTAGGCATGCCGATGCTTGGAGCCATGTTTCGCCGGTTCCGTCAACCTGCGCGCTCCGCAGGGTCGTGCCGTCGCCAATTTGCTCTTTGCCATAACTGTTATTGACTAAAACAAACTCGGATGCAAAGTTCAAGGCTCGACGGGACCTTTGAAGATCCCGAAAAAGAGGGAGGATCGCGTGGCTGGGCGCAAGACATTCGCATATGCGTGTCTGACTTATGGCATTGCCGAACTGATCGCCGGACCCGGCGGTCTCGTCCCTGCAGCGGTTGCGCAGACCGAACCGGCTGCCGCCGGGCAGCCGGCGGCCGACGAGACCATGGACATCGTCGTGACGGCGCGCCGGCGCGACGAGCGTATCCAGGATACGCCGGTCGCGATCACCGCCTTTACCGCTCAGTTGCTCGAGGACCGGCAGATCCAGCAGACCCAGGATCTGGAGCGCGTGACCCCCAGCCTCCAGTTCAAGCCGGCCGGACAGCTTTCGGGGAACAGCGCCTCGTCGGTCGTCTTCATCCGCGGCGTCGGCCAGGTGGATCCCACCGCGGCCGTCGATCCGGGTGTCGGCATCTATCTCGACGAGGTCTATCTGGGCCGTGCGGTCGGAGGCGCGATCGATTTCGGCGACATTGCCGGCGTCGAGGTGCTTCGCGGGCCGCAGGGCACATTGTTCGGGCGGAACACCATCGGCGGGGCGATCCTGGTGCGTACCAAGCAGCCCGAACTGGGAGAATTCAGCGGCCGTGCGCGCTTCCGCGTGGGCGAAGACAATCTGTACGAAGGCTTCGCTGCGCTGAATGTGCCTATCGGCGAGACGATTGCGGCGCGCCTTTCGGGCGGCTTCCGCAAGCGCGACGGCTATGTGATCCGCGCCTTTGACGGGCTCGATCTGGGCAACGAGAACGCCTATTCGTTCAACGGCTCGATCAAGTGGGAACCGTCACCCAGCTTCGACCTGTTCCTGCGCGCCGACTATTCGAAGCGCGACGAGCATGGCGCGCCCTTCGTGTTCGCGGGGATCAACGAACAGGCGCCGGTCGCGGCGATCGTCAGCGTCGCCGCCGGCTGCCCCGGGGCCACGATCCCCTTCGCGCCGCTCGCTCCCGGCGACCCGCGCTTCGGGGCGCCCAACGTGCCGCTGATCAACGATCCGCGCTGCGCCAACGACTTCCAGGCGCGCGGCCCCTTCGTCAACGGCGGCACTGCCGCGGTAATGAGCAGGTCCGAGGTCTGGGGCGTCGGCGCCACCGGCACCATCCGCCTGAACGACATGGCGACCGTCAAGCTGATCACGGCCTATCGCAGCACCGAGTCACGCGGCATTCGCGATGCCGACAACACGCCGTTCCTGATGATCACGACGGATGTCGGCGCGAAATCGTGGCAGTTCAGCCAGGAGGTGCAGCTGCAGCTCGACAAGGGGCCGTTCAACGCCATTCTGGGCGGCTATTATTTCACCGAGCAGACCCGCGAGCGCGCGACGGTACCGCTTTCCTTCCCGCCCTCGCCACCGGTCATCGCGTCGCTTCTGGCGGGCGGTCCGGCGACCAGGGATTTGCAGGTCTCGCGCCTGAAGACCGACTCGCTCGCCGGCTTTGGCGAGATCAGCTTCGAGCCCGCCGAGGGGCTCGAGCTGTCGGGCGGGCTGCGCTACACGGTGGACCGCAAGACCTTTCAGGGGACGGTGCTCAACCTCTTCCCTGGAACTCAGCCCGATCCCAACCCGCTGCCCACCCTCGCCATCCCGCAGGGCGGTCCGCTGTTCATCTACAACCGCCCCTTTTCCGAGAGCTTTTCGGCGCTCACCGGGTCGGCCAGCGTACAATATCGCTGGAGCAACTCGATCAGCACCTATGCCTCCTATGCGCGCAGCTTCAAGTCGGGCGGGTTCAATACGCGGTACAACGCGGCTCCGCCCGGCAACGTGCCCCTGCCCTTCGACGAGGAAAGCGTCAGCAGCTACGAAGTCGGCGCCAAGACCAATTTCGGACGCCTGCGTCTGAACCTCGCGGCATTCCAGGCCGACTATAACGACATCCAGCTCATCTTCCGCCAGGGCGTCGTGCCGCTCCTGTTCAACGCGGGCAAGGCGCGCATCCGCGGTATCGAGGCGGAAGCAAGCTATCGCGCGCCCTGGGGGCTCATCCTCGATGCGGGTGCCAGCATTCTCGATGACGAGATTCGCAGCATTACGCCCGTGCCCGGCGCGACCGCCACCGTGGCACCGGGCGACGACCTGCCGCTGACGCCGGACCTGCAGGCGAATATCGGCCTGGCCTTTGAATTCGATCTGGGCGGGAAGACGACCCTGACGCCGCGCTTCGACGGGAGTTACACGTCGAAGGTCGCGTTCATTACCGGCAGTATCCCGCTGATCGAGGAAAACGGCTATTTCGTCGCCAATGCGTCCCTGACGCTGAAGCTGGCGGACCGGTATGAGCTCAGCGGCGGGGTCAACAACCTGTTCGACGAACGCTACCTCATTCAGGGCAACGCCTCGCTCGCGACGCTTGGCTATGCCGAGCGGATCTACGCGCGGCCGCGTAGCTGGTACGTGCAGCTTTCCGCTCGCTTCTGAACGACGAGGCCGGCGCTGCGCCGGCCTCCGATTTCGCTCAGCCCGCTATTGGACGATCCCATCACCACGCCGGAACAGCGGGTGAGACGGACCGCCGGCAGCATAGGTCGCAGCGTCAGCCATCGATCGCGGCAGATCGAACGGCAAGCGGCCACGAGGCCGGGCGCGCCCTGCGACCACATCGAGCAGCGCCGCGTCGCTGGCACCGAATGTCACCAGCAACGCGCGGCTGTGCGGCATCAATGCGGTCAGGATCGCGGGGCGATCCATCTCGACCGCGACGATCACCGGAACCTGTTTTGCCGCGGCGGCAATCGCGTCGAAGTCCGCATCGCCAGGACGGAAATCGAGCCGCCCCTCATGCTGGCGCGAGCCGAAGAAATGATAGGGGTGCAGCGTTTCGAACGGCGTCGCGGTGCGGACCAGCGCGGCGTCGCTGTCCTCCGGGCGAGCCGCCACCTCGAACCCGGCCGCACGCACGGCGGCAGGATCCACGCCACGCACCCAGAGCCGCAGGCCTGGGCGTAGCGGAAACGCACTGCGATTGTGCAAGACGATCTGCCCGGCACGCTGCGCGGCCGCCGCCTCCACGCGTGCGGCGGGATCGCCAAGCACATCACCGGTCTTCGCCGGATCGACATAGGGGTTCTCGAACAGGCCAAGCTCGAACTTGATCCGCAGCACGCGGCGCACCGACGCATCGATCCGCGCTTCGCTGACCTTGCCGGCGCGCAACGCCGCCAGGATCGGCGCCGGATCGTCGACGCCGCCGAACTGATCAAGCCCGGCCTCGATGCCCTTGGCGTGCCGGTCGGTGACGCTCAGATCCTCGACCCCCCAGGGCATGCCGATCGCGGCGGGCAATTGCGGGTTCTGCGCGTCCGGCGAGGTGCACGCCGCACCGCAGTCGCGCGTGATCGCCCAGTCGGACAGGATCATCCCGCCAAACCCCTTGTCACCGCGCAACATGCCGGTCAGCAGTTGCTTGCTGAAGCCAGCGGCGACCGGCTCCAGCGCCTCGCCGCGATAGCGCGGCCCGTTCACGATGACATAGGTGGGCATCACCCCCGCCGCCCGCGCGGCGAACGCACCGTCAAAGGCCCGAACATGACCGGCAAAGCTGGCATCGGTCAGCTTGACCGCACGCCCATATTGGTTGTGACCGTCATAGCCTTCGGGCGCGGCGCCATAGCCCACCCAATGTTTGACGATCGCCGCGACGCCGTCGCGCTTCAGGCCGGTGTCGCCACCCTGGAACCCCGCGACATAAGCACCCGCAAGCCGTGAGACTGTCGCCGGGTCCGACCCAAAGGTCGCAGTGATTCGCGGCCAGCGCGGCTCGGTTCCCAGATCCGCCTGCGGCGACAAGGCCATGTGGATACCCACCGCGCGATACTCACGGCGCGCGACATCGCCGAAGCGACGCACCAGACCGGCATCGCCGATCGCGGCAAAGGCGAGCGTTTCGGGCCATTGCGAAAAGCCGCCGCCATGGGTGCTGGCGCCCGCCGTGGCGTGGAAATGGTGGCGCGGATCGGTGCTGATCGTCACCGGAATACCCAGCCGGGTCGCTTCGGCAAGGCGCTGCACCGCGTTGTTCTGTCGCGCGAACTCCTCCGGCGCGACGACCAGCCGGGTGATGAAGCTGCTGACATGGCGCGTGACGATGAACGGGCGCAGCTTTTCGAGATCATAGCCGCTCGCCGACGCGCCGATTTCCGATCCGTGCGCCGGGAGTGTTCCATGCAGCAACTGCCCGACCTTCTCCTCGATCGTCATCCGCCCGACCAGGTCGTCGATCCGGCGCTCGACCGGAAGGGACGGATCTTCATAGGGATCCATCGCCCCGTTGCGGTTGAGATCGCGATACGGCCCCGGGGCAGGCGCTGCCGCACCCAGGGTTGCGAGCGTCACGGCCGCCGCGGCCACGAATCCTGCCTTCATCTCAACCTCGACATGTCTTGAGAAAAAGTGGCGCGCCGTCGCCAGCGCGCCACTTCAGAAACAGCCGGCAGGGGCACGCCGGCGATCCCTTCGTGTCAGAACTTCACACCGAACGTCGCGCCGAAGTAACGGCTCGAGTCCTTGTTGTAGGTGCCGACCAGATCGTATGGCGACGCGGTGGTCGCGAGCAGCGAATTGTGCCCGATGCTGGTCAGATAGTTCTCGTCGAACAGGTTCTTGACGAACAGCGTCAGGCTGTACTTGTCGTCGATCGTCTTGATGCCGATGCTGGCGTCGACCAGCGTATAGGCAGGCTGGACAAGCAGCGGATCCTGCTCGACCGCGAACTGCTGTGCGCTGGTATAGTTGATCGAGAACTGGCCGAACGCCGCCAGGCTCGAACTGACCTCGGTCTCATAGCGCGGCGAGAGGCTGATACGCCATTCGGGCGCTGCGGCCAGCGGCTTGCCGCGCAGATTCTGCTGCGGCGTCGCCCCGGCGGCGCTGCGGTAGCAGATATTGATCGGAGTCCCTGTCATCACCGGCGCCGCGGCCTGAAGCTGCAGCGGGCAATTGAGGCCGTCGATGTCGATCGTCGAATGGGCGTAGGTCACCGCTGCGTTGACGGTGAACCCGTCGGTCGGCCGCATCGTCGCCTCGATCTCAAAGCCCTTGGTCTGCGACTTGCCGGCATTGGTGGAAACGAACTGAACGACGCCCGTCACCGGATCCGAGCGGTTCGCCTGCACCTGAAGGTTGGTGTAATCGGCAAGGAAGGCAGCTGCCGAAATCGTGAAGGAGCCGTCCGAGGTACGGCCCTTGAAGCCGACTTCATAGGCATTCACATGCTCGGGCTCGAGCGCCTTCTGATTGGCGAGGTCGGCCGAGATCTCCATCTCATAGCCAAGACCCTTATAGCCGCGGGTATAGGTCGCGTAGACCTGGGCGTTGCGGCTGAACTCATACTGCAGACCAGCCTTGCCGGTCACCGCGGTGTCGCTGGCGCGGAAGCCGCCGCTGACCGGCGGATTGGCCGGGAAGATCACGTCGCCGGTGACGATCGGGGCGATGCGATAGCCGCGGTTGAAGCCCTTCTCATGCTGGACACGCACACCGCCGATGACCTTCAGCCCGCCCGCAATGTTGTAGTCGAACTGGCCGAACGCCGCGATGCTGTCCTGCGAAAGCTGGATCTCGCTCGCCGACGACTGATAGACGATGTTCGCTGCCGCGCAGGGCTGGCCGATCGTACCTGCCGTGCAGCGTGCGCGGCGGCGATCGAACGGCCGGACGATGTAGCTGTGCATGTAGAACACGCCGGCGACATAGTTGAAGTCGCTGCTGCCGTTGTTGGCGATGCGCAGTTCCTGGCTCAGCCCCTGGATGTTCGCGATGCCGTGGTTCTGGTTCCACCAGGCATAGGCTGCGGTGGCGCCGACGAACAGCGGCACCGGCGCATTGATGCGGTCGATCGGCTGGTTCACCTCCAGATCATATTTCTGGAAGGCCGTGATCGACGTCACCGTCGCGGCGCCCAGGTCCCAGTCGGCCTGCAGCGAGTAGGTTTGCGCGCGGGTGTTCGCGTAGGTGTCGGTATCCTCGTTGATCGTGCGGTTCTCCCGCGACGGGACGACCGTACCGATCAGCGAGCGAAGCACCGGATTGTCGACCCGGACCAGCGTCGAGGCGCAGCAGTCCGAATCGGTCTTACGATATTCCGCGCTCAGCAGCAGGTTGAGGTTTTCAGTCGCGTCCCATTCCAGCTTGCCGCGCACGCCCCAGCTCTTCGAGCCGTTGACCCAGCGATTGGTGCCGATGTTCCGCGTCACGCCCTTCACGTCGTTATAGTAGCCGGTGACCCGCGCGCGCAGCGTATCGGACAGCGGCCCCGACACGGTGCCACGGACGCGATACTCGTCATGCTCGGCGATGGTGACTTCTCCGCGCGCAGAGAAATCGCGGCTCGGCCGCGCAGTGGTGACGCTGATCACGCCTGCCGACGCGTTCTTGCCGAACAGCGTGCCCTGCGGACCGCGCAGCACTTCAACGCGCTCGATATCGGCCAGGTCCGAAAAGCCCTGCGCCTGACGGACCGCGACGACGCCGTCGACGACGGTCGAAACCGAGGATTCGGTACCCTGACCGAACAGCGAGGTGCCGATGCCGCGAATCCGGAAGCTGGTGTTGGTCGGGTTGGCCCCCTGCTGGAAGCTGAGCGAGGGAACCGCCTGAACGAGCGAATTGGTGTCGGAAATCTGGCGATCCGCCAGCGCGTCTCCGGTCACCGCGGTCACGGCGAGCGGAACGTCGAGCAGACGCTCGGCGCGCTTCTGCGCGGTAACGATGATCTCACCGGTATCCTCGGGCGCTTCAGCTGCCGCCGCCTGCCCCGCTGCAGTTCCAGCTTCCTGCGCGAACGCCGGCGAACCAAGCGCGACGGTCATGGCGATTGCCGACGACATGGCGCAGAACATATTCGAACGCATCATTTGAACTCCTCTCCCCAGTTGTTTGTCGCCCTGCACGGACGATCTTCTCACGAGCCTCGCGGGCCTTTGATTTACCGCTAAACTATCCTGATTGGCAGCGCTGTCAACCCGGATTCTGCGGCGTCGCCGACAATGCAATCAATCAGCGAATGCGCCGTCCTGCCCGGTGCGGGCCGCCCGGCGACCGGCATCAACCTTCGCCGCATTGTCCGCCGATGATTGCGCCACCGCACCGGTGATCCCGCAAATCGCCAATGCGGTACACCCGGCGAAGGCCGTAACCCGCCCTCGCGTCCCCTGCTCCGCTGATTCTTCTACCAGAGGATGAAACTATGGCAGCGCTGTCAATTTGAGAATTGCACGACGCGTTTGACTGGGTAAGTAACAATTGACAGCGATATCAGCATCAGGAGGGTTTAGTCGTGCATGGGGAATCGACATCCGCCGCCCGTCGTGGCCGGACACGCGTTCTCGACCAATTATTGAGCGAGCGATTGCGGCGCGAAGTCACCGCACAGACTGACGCTGCGCTGATGGAGCAGTTCGGCATCAGCTACAACACGTGGCGCAAAGTGCGGGCCGGCGACCCGATCCGGGCGTCGGTCGCGGACCGGTTGGAACAACGATTTCAATAGTCCGTCGCGGCGCTAGAGATCGGGCCCTTCCTCGACGATTCCGCCGCTTCCCGTCGTAGAGGCGCGAATGACCAGCCGGTGCTCGATCGGATCCTTGCCTGGCGGCCTCCCGGTCAGGCGGTCGATCGCCGCGACCGCGAGTTCGGCGACCGGCTGACGCACGGTCGTGAGTGGCGGCCAGATCATGCGGCTGATCGGTGAATCGTCGAACCCGGCGATCGCAACATCATCGGGCACGCGCAGTCCGCGCTGACCCGCGGCGCTGACGACGCCGGCCGCCATCTCGTCGTTCGCCGCGAAGATGGCCGTCGGCGGCGAGCGATGTGCCAGCAGAAGCGCCGCGGCGTGGTAGCCGGAGAGGAAGGTGAAATTGCCATTGACGACCAGTTCCTCGTCAATCGCGATCCCCGCCCTCCCCATTGCATCGCGAAAGCCCGCCAGACGGCCCAGCGCCAGACGGAATTCGCGGGTCGCGGCGATAAAACCGATGCGGCGATGTCCCAGCGCGATCAGATGTTCCGTCATCTCGGCGCTGATCGCCCGATGGTCGATATCGATGATATCTCCGACGCCTGGCCGGGTTCCGGCGATACGGGCCACGGGCACCGCGGCGCGTTGCAGCGCGTCGAGCAGATCGGCCTCATCGGAGAGCGGCGGGCTCAACAGGATGCCGTCGGGACGCAGGCGGCTGACGAGATCCGCGACCAGCGCCGCCGCGTCGCTGCTGTCTTCAACCGGTTCGGCGATCAGGTGATAGCCGAGTTCACGGCAACGTCGTGATGCCGCGCCGAGCAGCGTCGCGACATAGCTCGCACGAACGGTGGTGTAGAGATAGACGATCAGGAACGACCGGTTGGCGGCCAGCTGGCGAGCCGCCAGATTGGGTTGATAGTCGAGTTCCGCAACCGCCGCCCGCACGCGTTCCTTGAGCTGCGGACGGACATGCGGCTCACCGTTCAGCACACGGGAAACCGTCTTGGTCGAAACGCCAGCGCGCGCGGCAACGTCGGAGATGGTGGGCAATCGATCCTCTGCTGCTGAACGCCTCGCGACGAACACATGCCACGCGCGCCGCCGGCGAACAATGTCGATAGAAGCGCGGCGTCAGCCGGGCGACGCCCCTTCCACCTTGCTGCGCACGACACAACGAAAGCCGATATGCGTGGTCGCGGAATCGATCGGCTGCGCATGCCGTGCCGCGGGGCGATAGCGCTGGCAGTAATTCTCCGCGCACAGATGCGAACCGCCCTTCAGCACCTTGCGCGGAATGTGCACCTCGGGCGTGTCGGGATCATAGCTGTCACGCTCCCGCCCGCCCCGCGGATTGGGAATGGCGCAGCAGGCCCCTGCCTTCTTCTTCGCCGGCCTGCGGTCGCCTGCGCCCGGCATCGCATACCAGTCGCTCGTCCATTCCCAGACATTGCCGATCATGTCGAACAGGCCGTAGCCGTTGGCGGGATAGTGCCGCACGGGGGAGGTCCGCTCGAACCCGTCGAGCAGCGTGTTCGCGTAGGGAAACCGCCCCTGCCAGTAATTGGCCAGCATCGCGCCACCCGGCGCCAGCTCGTCGCCCCACGCATAATCGGTATCGCCGCCGCCGCGCGCAGCAAACTCCCATTCGGCCTCGGTCGGAAGCGACTTGCCCGCCCAGCGCGCATAGGATTCGGCGTCGGCACAGGCCACATGGACGACCGGATGGTCCTCCAGCCCCTCGATCGAGCTGCCGGGCCCCAGCGGGTGGCGCCAGTCCGCACCCGGCCGCCAGTGCCACCATTGGGCGAAATCATCCAGACCCACCGGCCCCGCCGTCTTCTCGAACACCAGCGACCCGGCGGCCGCCAACGCGGGATCGAGGCCGGGATAGTCGGCCGGGTCGGGCACGATTTCGGCGAGCGTGACGTATCCTGTATCCGCGACGAAGGCCGCGAATTGCGCATTGGTCACCGGCGTCTCGTCGATCCAGAAGGGCTCGACGCGCACATTCCGCACCGGCCTTTCTTCCGGATAGAAATGCTCGGAACCCATGCGAAAACGGCCCCCGTCCACGAATCGCATGCCTGGCAGCGCGTGGGAATCATCAACCTGTCGGGCAGCGGGATCGCCGTTCATCGCCATGATCTAGCGCGTCGCATTGCGGATGCCAGTCATCGGGCAGCGGCGGGCGGCATGTTGCGGTCCGGGCTGTCGTCGAAACGCTCGCGCGAGCGGAAGCGCTCCGGCATCTCTGCCAAGGGCGGGTTGCTGTACCTGCGCGCCTCGCGCCACCAAAGCTGCTTCAGTTCCTCGAGCTTCGCGGGAAAGCGATCGGCCACATCGTTCGCCTCCGCGAAATCCGCATCGGTGTCGAACAGCTGCCACCGGTCCTTCGCGAAATCGCTGCCCGGCTGATGGATCGCCACAGCACGCCATTTGCCCTGCGTGATCGCGCGATTCCCGCGCAGTTCGAAATATTGCACGTTGCGCGCGCTCGGGGCGGACGCGGAACGCATCGTCGGCAGGATCGACTTGCCAGCGACCGGGATCTCGGCGACGCCCTTCAGCGCACGCGGGAACTGCGCGCCCGCCGCCGCGGCAAGCGTCGGCGCGATATCGACCGCATCGACATATTGCCGCCGGATCGCACCGCCGTCGCGGATCGTGCGCGGCCAGCTCACGATCAGGGGTGTGCGAACCCCGCCAAGATAGGGCCACACCTTGTAGCGGCGGAACGGCGTCACGCTGGCCATCGCCCAGGGGCGCGGATATTCCGCCTGCGTCTTGCCCGTGCCGAGTTCGTCGAGCCGGTCCAGCATCTGCTCGGGCGTCAGCGTGTTGGGGCGGTAGAGCTTCTCGAAGAACCCCTTCTGCCCCGCCTCCGACGCGCCGCCATTGTCGGACAGCAGCACGATCAGCGTGTTGTCATACTGCCCGGTCGCCTTGAGGTGCGCGACCAGCCGGCCGATCTGCTCGTCGGTATGGGTCAGGAAGCCCGCATAGGTCGCCATGAAGCGCGCGAACACCGTCTTTTCCGTCGCACTGAGGTCATCCCACTTCCGGTCCGACGGGCTGCGCGGCGCCAGCACAGTGTTCGCGGGAACGATGCCGATCTGCTTCATATGCGTCAGCCGTTCGCCGCGCAGCGCTTCCCAACCCTTTTCATAGACCCCGCGATACGCGTCGATATAGCTGCGCGGCACCTGAATCGGCGAATGCCCCGCGCCATAGGCCAGATAGACGAACCGCGGCTGCGCGGACTTGCCGCCGTCCGGCGCCAGTGCCGCAATCGCCCGGTCGGTGATGTCGACCGAGAAGTGATAACCCGGCGTTGTCGGCGCCGGCAGCGTGCGGTTCCCCTCGATCAGCGAAGGACGATATTGATCCGTCCAGCCGAGGAAGAAGCCGTAGAAACTGTCGAAGCCCCGTTGCAACGGCCAGGAGGCGTTGCGGCCGGGCGAGCCGTCCTCATCCTCCGGCGCCAGATGCCACTTGCCAAGGCCATAGGTGCGATACCCCGCGCGCTGGAGCACCTGCGCGATGGTCTGTGCGTTTTGCGGAAGTTCGCCACGATCCCGTGTCAGGTCAGCCGGATCGACCTTCGCCGCAGGGAGATCGGCCATCCGCACGGTCTGCGGATTGCGCCCCGTCAGCAGCGCGGCGCGTGTCGGTGTGCACACCGACTTGCTGTCGAACCGGTTGTACCGCAGCCCGTCGCGCGCCAGCTGATCCATCGCCGGGGTACGAATCTCGCCGCCAAAGGCCCCCAGATCGGAAAAGCCGACATCGTCGAGGACGATCACGACGATGTTGGGCCGGGGCGCGGACCGCTGCTGCGCGCCGGCGCCCGGCATGGCGGCCAGCATCATCGCACCGGCGCCTGCCAGCATCAGGCAAGCGCGGCGGCGGCTGAGCGCGTCACCGCGGACATGGGGGGATGAGGGGGTCATGGCTTCTTCTCCAGCTCAGCTGCGCCCCGCACCGCCGCCCATGCGCAGGCGCAGCCGGTCGAGTTCGAAGATCGGTGTCGCGGGGGTGTAGGTGCCGGTCAGCACCGCTTCGAGATAGCGCCCGACCGTCCGTACATAGTCATTGTCCCCGCGTGCGGCGCGCCGGATCGTCTCCAGCACCTGCCCCGCAGCCTCACCGGCGAAGTTGAGCGCATTGATCGCGTGCAGCTGAACCTGCCAGGACGGCGGCGCATCGATGATGCCGGCGAGCAGCTGAACCGCGTCATTTCCGTCACCCAGCCGCGCCGCCGCCTCCGCCGCGACGATCCGGACATAGGGGGACGGATCGTCGCGCATGATCGAACGCAGCAGCGCACGCTCGCTGCGCGCGGCTTCACCGAGGATCAGCATCCCCGTCGCCGCCCAGTAGCGCAGCACCGCAACAGGGCTTGCCAGATGGGCGCGCAGCATGCCGAGATACCCCGGATCGCGGCTGGCCGCCGCAGCCGCCAGCGCCATCACCTGCTTGAGCGGATAGACCGCCGGATTGCGGCTTTCGACATAGCCTTCACCCGCCATTCCTTCGGGGATGAAGCCATTGTCGTGGATCGCGGTCATATGCGCGTCGAGCGCACCCCGCATCGTCCTGAGGATTGGCGCCGCCGCCGGATCGTCCGCGCGGTTCGCGATCTGGTGCGGGTCGGCGCGCAGGTCATAGAGCTCCTCGAACGGCTTGGGTTCAAAGAAGCGGCGCTGGACGGCGTTGAGCGTGCCTGCGCGATACGCCGCCTCCCAATCCTGATACCCCTTGGCCAGCCACTCATAGGCCTGATGCTGCCCCCAGGGGCGATGCGGCATATAGTTGCGGATGTAGCGCCAGCGGCCGTCGGTGACGGTGCGCGAGAAATCGATCCGCTCGTCCATCCGGTTGCGCATCCCGAAGGCCCAGCGGCCGGGCTTCGCAACCCGCTTGCCCATCAGCGCGCGTCCGCGCATCTGCGGTGGCTGCGCGACACCCGCGATCGAAAGCAATGTCGGCGCGAGATCGATGAACGACACCGGATGGTCGATCACGCTGCCCGGCTTTGCCGGCATCAAATGCTGCCATTTGGGCGGGACATAGACGACCAGCTCGCAGCGCAGCCCTTCGTCATAGCAATAGCGCTTCGACCGCGGGAGCACGCCGCCATTGTCCGAATAGTGGAAGACGATCGTATCCTCCGCCAGCCCGTCCGCCGCCAGTTCCGCCAGCCGCGCGGCAAGCTGCCCGTCCATCTTCTCGATGAGGTTGTAATAGCTGGCGAAGTCCTGCCGGATGCCCGGCGTGTCGGGCAGATAGGGCGGCAGCGTCACCCTGTCCGGCGTGACTCGTCCCGGCGTCACGCGCTGGATCTGCGATTCATGCGTCGTTTCATAGTTGAACACGGCCATGAACGGCTTGCCGCCGGCGCGTTTGCGCCAATGCCCCTCCGGCCCCTGCACGTCCCAGATCGCCTTGGGATCGATGTTGCAGTTGTAATCGGTCTTGGTGTTGTTGGTGCAGAAATAGCCCGCACCGCGCAACAGTTCGGGATAGGTGCGGAAGCCGTCGGGCAGCTTCGCATCGGCGCGCATCTGGTTCGCGGGCGCGCAGCTTTCGGGATAGACGCCGGTCAGGATACCGAAGCGCGACGGCGCGCAGACCGGTGCATTGGAATAGACGTTGCGGTAAAGCACGCCCTTGCGCGCCAAGGCATCGATCGTCGGGGTGTGTGCCAGCGGATCGCCATAGGCGCCGACGCGCGGATTATTATCCTCGCTGACCAGCCACAGGATGTTGGGCCGCGCACCCGGGGCGGCGGAAGCGGCACGCGTCGCGACGGCCGCTGCGGCGGCAAGCCCGATCACGCCCCGGCGGTTCATCGCTGCGCTCATTTCTCGTCCAGCTTTTCTTCGCCCAGCCGCGCCACCGGCATGAGCGGACGCCCCTCTTCCCGCGCCTTTTGCTTGGCCGGGCCGTCGGGCAGGATGTCGTCGAGCCGGTCGGTGCGATTGGGTTCGACCAGCCATTCGTCGGGGAATTGCGCGGCGCCCGGGCCGGTGCGGCTGCGGCGCACGCTGCCGATCGCAAGCCGCTGGCCATAGGGGATCGCGTGCCGCCCCTCGCGATCCGCCAGCTGCGCGAACAGCGCCTTGCGCAGATCGATCTTGGCCTGAAGATAGGCGGGATCGTTGATCAGATTGTTGCGCTCATCGGGATCGCGGACCAGATCGTACAGCTCGTCGGTGTCGTAGACGCCGTAATATTGGATATATTTGAGGTCGCCGCGCTGGATCGCGAACGTCCCGGGCGTCATCGGGAAGCTCCATTCCCAATAATATTCATAGACGAAGTCCTGCGGCGTCCAGTCCTTCGCCGCGATCTTGCCGGTCATCAGCGGCAGCGCGCTCTTGCCCTCGAAATTGGCGGGACGCGGCGTGCCTGCGAGGTCGAGAAAGGTCGGCGCGAAGTCGAGGTTGCGGATGCGCCCCGGATTGGTCACGCCCGCCGGAACCGTGCCCGGCTGCCGTACCAGCAGCGGCACGCGGACCGATCCCTGATACGCGTTGCGCTTGTCGATCAGGCCATGGTCGCCGATCAGGAAGCCGTTGTCGGAGGTGAACACGACCATCGTGTCCTGGTCGAGCTTGTTCTTCTTCAGATAGTCGAAAATGCGGCCCAGACTGTCGTCCACCGCCGACAGGGTCGAATAATAGTAACGCAGATACTCCGTCATCTTCATGTCGGAGTTGTAGAAGAAATCGATCCCGTGCCAGGTGTTGCGCTGGTTGTAGACCCACATCGGCTTGCCGCGCCGGTTCTCCGGCGTGTCGGCGGCGGTGTCGGGGATCTTGAAGTCGACCTTGTCATACTGGCCGCGATGGCGCGGCGCGGGCAGCGGGTCGGAATGCACCGCCTTGTGGCTGAGATAGAGGAAGAACGGCTTCGACTTGTCGCGTTCCTTGTCCAGCCAGTTCATGGCATAATCGGTCAGCTCATCGGTGATATAGCCCGCCTGCGGCACCGGCTTGCCATCGACGTTGAGCATGTTGCGCTTGCCCGCTGCGGCCGCCGCCGCCGGGATGCCGGTGGTGGGGAAATAGGCGCCCTGCCCGCGGAAGCTGACCCATTTGTCGAAGCCGGGGCGCGGGTTATCGTCGTCATTCCCCATATGCCATTTGCCGATGAACGACGTCTGGTAGCCCGCCTTCTGGAGCATCGCCGGGAAGAAGGTCAGCCCCTGCTCCGACGAATGATTGTTGTCGACGATGCGGTGGTTGCGTGCGGTCTCCCCGGTCAGGATCGTCGCGCGACTGGGAGAACAGAGCGCCGACGTCACCACGGTGTTGGGGAAATAGCTGCCCTCACGCGCCATGCGGTCGATATTGGGGGTTCGGAGCTGCGGCTGGAGGAAGCCCATTCCGTCGTACCGCAGATCATCGACGATCACGAAGATCACGTTCTTGGGCTTCGCCACCACCGGTACCGGAGCCTTGGTTACGGGTGCCGGTGCCGCGTCGCGTGCGCTCAAAGGCATGGCCATCGCCGCGAGTCCGATTGCCGAGGCCAGCAGACCGATACGAAACGCTGACATCAATTCTCTCCATTCTCTAGCCGATCACCCGCGATCCGCATGTTCAATCCACACCGATGCTGCCGCTGAGCGCACCGCAACCCGCCTCGATGGCAGGCAGCTTAGGGTCGCGCGACGGCCGCCCGGCGCACATCGGGAAACGTTCCTTGCTGAACGGCACCTCGGGCACGCTGTGCAGGATCTTTTCGAGCGCCGCCTTGCGTGTGCGGTCCGCGGGCTGCATCCGCGCCGCCGGGATATCGGTCTCCACCCCGGTCGCAGGATCGAGCGCGACGAAGCGCCCGTCGCCATAAAGCTTGTAGCTCGCGTCGAACGCGAAGCGCGCCGGCCGCGCCAGCCAGCGCGGATCATAGTGCATGAAGATGGCGTCGCGCGCGCTGCGGGCCTTGCCAGTCATCACGCCCGCCTGACTGACGCCGTCCACCGCGCCGGGCACCGCTCCGGAAAACGCCGCGAAGGTCGGCAGAAAATCGAGAAAGTCGAACAGTGCCGGTGTCGTGCCGCCCGCCGCCACGCGTCCGGGCGCGCGCACGATCATCGGAACATGCGTGCCGGTGAGGGTCGGCGATCCCTTGCCGCCCTGCACCGCGGCGCCGTTGCGGAGGCTGGTGATCTGGCGGTTCGTCCCATTGTCCGCGGTGAAGATGACAATCGTATTCTCATCCAGCCCGGCTGCCTTGAGCTTCGCGAGCAGCGCACCGACCTGCGCATCCATATAGGTCATCATGCCCGCGAACCGGTCCTTCGGTCCTGCGCTCGCCAGTGAAGCGGGGGTCGGCACGAACGGGTCGTGGACCAGCACCATCGAATAATAGAGAAAGAAGGGCCGGTCCTTGTGGCGTTCGATGAAGTCGAGCGCGAATGCCTGATCGCGGTCGGGGCCGAAGCCTTCCTCGTCGATCCGGGTCTTGCCGTCGATCACGCGGGTCGGCCCCCAATAGCGTGAGCCCTTGGCGTCGAGCGACTTGAGCTGCCACAACGCGCTTTCCTCGAACCCGGCCTGTCCGGGTGTGATCCCCGTGCGTCCATCGAAGCCGTTGCCCGAGAGCTGCCACTTGCCGACCATGCCGGTCGCGTAGCCCGCATCCTTGAGCATGTTGCCGAAGGTCCGCTGACCCGGCGCGAGATAGGCGAAGGCCTCGTAATTGCGGTGGTTCTCGATCCCCGTCATCAGCCGCGTGCGCGACGGCGAACAGAGCGGGGTCGCATGTGCATTGTCGAAGCGCAGCCCCTCCTTCGCCATGCGATCGAGATTGGGCGTGTAATATTCCCCGCCATAGGCGTTGACGGTTTCGACACCCATGTCGTCCGCCAGGATCAGAATGATATTGGGCCGCCGGTCGCTGCGCGGGGCGTGCTGCTGTCCCGTCTGCACCGAAGCCGCCTGCTGCTGTGCCCCGGCCGGCGCACTCAAGCCAGCGGCCGCGATCGCTGCGCATAGCGCCACCTTGAGCGCACGGGTCCGACACTGAAACTGGGCCAATGACGCCCCTCCTATCCAACCAGATCGCAGCGCCAGAGTATCTGCGTTACCCCGCAAACCACCTCGCCCGTCCTCGATCATCTATTTTTTGTCAGCGCTGTCAATCTCGTTCGAGATCGCTCCGATCACTTAAATTAATGTATTGTTATCAAATACTTATTTCATACCTGCTCAAGGATCGAGCGCCTCGCATCGCTGCAAACCGGCCAGCCCGTCGGCGCCCATGCCGCTGGCCTTGGCTGCGGTTGGCGAGGCCGGGCGCTGCGCGGGGAAATAGGTGCAGTTGCGTATTGGATCATAGGGCACGGGCTTCGGCCGGGCCTCCACCGGCCCCGCGGGCAGCATCGCGTGCAGCTTCGCGACGGTGGCTGCGTGACGCGGGTCATCCGCGAGGTTGTGCAACTCCCCCGGATCGCGCTTATGGTCGTAGAGCTCGCGCCCCAGCTTGCCGCCTTCCCACTCGGTGTAGCGCCACCGCTCGGTCCGAACGCTGCGACCGCCGCGGACCTGTGACAGTGCGGGCTTGGCCCAGCCACGATCGGCCGGACGCGCAAGCAACGGCTTGAGGCTCTTGCCCTCGTTCCGGTCGTAGCCGGGCAGCCCGGCAAGATCGAGCAAGGTCGGATACAAGTCGAGCAGTTCGACCGTGCGCGGCGAGCGCTTGCCCTTGGCGGTGCGCGTGCCAGGCACGCGGACGATCAACGGCACGCGCGCCGACGGCTCCCACAGGATGTTCTTCATCCACTGGCCATGCTCGCCCAGCATGAAGCCATGATCGCTCGTGAAGATGACGATCGTGTCGTCGGCCAGCCCCAGCGCCTGCAGCGCGTCGAGAACGCGGCCGACCTGCGCATCCATATAGCTGGTCGCCGCATAATAGGCGCGGATCATCTGGCGCTGTTCGTCGGCACTCATCCCGAAATTGTCAGGCGTCCAAGCCTTGCTCGCAGGCAGGACGCGCGCGAGCATCGCCGGATCCTGGTTCTCGATGGCGACTGTATTGAGCGGATAGAGGTCGAAATATTTCTTCGGCGCCACCTCGGGCACATGCGGCCGGTAGAAGCCGACGCCGATGAAGAATGGCTTGTCGCGGTTCGCCTTCAGCATCTCGATCGCTTCGGTCGCGACCTTGCCGTCGGTCTGCTCATCATCCTCGCCCTCGTCGGCGAGATAGGCCATTGCCGATCCATAGGGGATGCCTGGAGTCAGATCGACCAGCCGGCCATTCTCGGCATCGCGATCGCGGCCGCGCGGATCGACCACCTTGTCCCAGGATTGCGGATCGTCAGGCCCAGCCTCACCGATACCGCCCGGTACACCCTGGTGAAAGATCTTGCCCACGCGCCCGGCGAAATAGCCGTTGGCGCGGAAATATTGCGGCAGGGTAAGGATATCGGGCAGCGCGGCACGGAACGGGGTGTTGAGATCCGCGACGCGGGTGGTGCCGGGCCGGGTACCGGTCAGCATCGACGCGCGGCTCGGCGCGCACCAGGGAAATTGCGAATAGGCGCGGTCGAAGCTGACCCCTTGCGCGGCCAGCCGGTCGAGATTCGGCGTCCGCACCGGTGCGCCGTAGCTGCCGAGCTTGGGTGCAAAGTCGTCGGCCATGATCAGCAGCACGTTCGGTCGCCGTTCGGCGCGGGCCGGCGCACGCGCCTGCTTGGCGGCCGAAGCCGTCGCCTGGCGCGCCTGGGCGGCGATCATCGGGGTAGAGGCGAGCACGATCGCGGCGGTAAGCGCGGTGGTGCGGAACAGGTTTCGAACTACGGACAAGGCCCCTCTCCTCGATTATCTTCTCGTCTATTGCGCGTCCGGCTGACGCTCCGGTGCTGCATCTGCAAAGGCGGGCAGCGCAAGGCACGCCGCCTCGATCTCAAGCAAGCGCGGCCAGCGAAGATCTGCTCCGAAGCGCCGCGCGTTGACCAGTTGCGGCACCAGGCAGATGTCGGCGAGCGTCACGCCGTCGCCGAAACAATAGCGCCCTCGCTCCCCGGCGATCAGCCGATCGCATGCGTCGAGCCCTTCCTCGATCACGCTCCGCGCCCAGCCCGTGACCTGATCGTCGTCGAGGCCCAGCGTACGCAAACGCTCAAGGATCTTCAGATTCTGCACCGGATGGATGTCGCACGCGATCGCCAGCGCAAAGGCGCGAACACGCGCCCGTGCGAGCGGCTCGACCGGCAGCAACGACGGCTGCGGATGGATCTCGTCGAGATACTCGCAGATCGCCAGCGACTGGGTCAGCACCGCGCCGTCATCCAGCTCCAGCGCCGGCACCAGCCCCTGCGGATTGAGCGCCAGGAACCCCGGTGAGCGCTGCTCGCCCGCACGCAGTTGCAGGAACGCCTGCTCCGCCGCGATGCCCTTCAGGTTCAGCGCGATCCGCACCCGGTAGGATGCGGTCGAGCGGAAGAAACCATGCAGCCGCATCGTACTCAATCCAGGACCGGCGGGCCGACCAGCACGTCGCATGGCGTCAGGCCATCGATCGTCACGACGATGCGATCGCCCTCCACCACCGCGCCGACGCCTGCGGGCGTGCCGGTGTAGATCAGGTCGCCCGGCTCGAGCCGATAGAAGCGCGAGACATAGGCGATCACCGCGTCGACCGGCCAGATCAGCTCGGCCAGGTCGGCCTGCTGGCGCGTCTCACCGTTCACGGTCAGCGCGATCGCGCCGCGGTTGAGGAGACCGGTTTCGGCAACCCGATGGACCAAGCCGATCGGCGACGATTGCTCGACATTCTTGCCGGTATCCCAGGGCCGCCCCTTCTCGCGCGCCTCCAGCTGAAGGTCGCGACGCGTCATGTCCAGTCCGGTGGCATAGCCGAAGATATGCCCGGCAGCGTCTGCGGCGGCGATGTTGCGCCCGCCCGTGCCGATCGCAACGACGAGTTCGGCCTCATAGTGGAAATTGGCGGTCTCAGGGGGATAGGCGATGGTCGTGCCGGAGGGCACCAGGGTCTCCGCCCATTTCGTGAAGAAGAAGGGCGGTTCGCGATCGGGATCCCTGCCCATTTCGCGCGCGTGCGCGGCATAGTTGCGGCCGATGCAGAATATGCGGCGCACCGGAAAACGGCCGCCGCCGCTGATCGCCGTATAGGTTGCCGGATACGCTTCGAATGCATCGCTCACGCGCATTCCTCCCTGAACAGATTGAGTTTCTGCTGTGCCGCCTTGTCCGAATAGCCGAACAGGACCAGCTGCGTTTCCGCGCGGAGCACCAATTGATGCCACGAGGGCACGACGAAGATGTCGCGCTCGGCAAGCCTGATCGGCTTCCCGTCGACCAGCGCTTCGCCTGCGCCTTCGACCACGACGAATATCGTGCCGTCGGTCGATCTGCGCGGGCGCGTCTCGAAGCCAGCCGGGAGCGCGCGCACATGCGCAGCGATCGTCGGCATGATCGGGCCGCCATCCGCCGGATTGACGAACTCAAGTGCATGGCCAAGATGCGGATCGATCGCGGCGGCGCCAGCCATTTGATCGAGCGAGGCACGCCAATCGGCATAGCGATAGTGGAACAGCGGCTGATGCGCCGGCCTCCGGTCCGCCGTGCTGCCGCGCACCGGGCGCAGGTTGCGGCCATATTGCGCCAATGTGCTGCCCGGAACGGCGGTTTCGGGATGCACCTCCGCATCCAGCCGCTCGGCAAAGCCCGCGTCAAAATGACGGACCGTGGGGATATCGAGCCCATCGAGCCAGATCATCGGCTTGCCGCTGGGATTGCCGTGATCATGCCACTGCCCGCCCGGCGTCAGCACCAGATCGAAGGGAGACATGATCGCCTTCTCCCCATCGACCGTGGTGTAGGCCCCCTCCCCTTCCATCACGAAGCGCAGCGCGCATTGCGTATGGCGATGGCATGGTGCGATCTCGCCCGGCAGGATCAGCTGCAGCCCGGCATAGAGGCTGGGCGTGACCGCGGACTGGCCGGCAAGGCCCGGATTCTCGAGGATCAGCACCCGCCGCTCGGCCTGCGCCGCGCTGATCAGGTCTCCCGCACGCATCAGATAGTCGCGCGCGCTGGCATAGGACCAGCCATGCGCCAGCGCCGGCGACTGCGGCTCCGGTGGCACCAGTGCGGCGAGCACCTCCCACAAGGGCGCCAGCCCCTCGGGTGCCATTGCGGCATAGAGGCGCTCGAGCTGGCTGCGCTGATCGTTCGACAGAGTCGCGTCCATCATGGCGCCTCCGGCAGGATCCCGCTCACCATTTGAGCTGCTCCAGGCCACAGAAGGGATCGACCGGGCTCACACCGGTAAACGGCATTTGTCCCAGCAACCGTGGAACCAGTGCGTGCTGGACGGACTCGAGCCCGCAATAGGCGTTGACGTAAGTCGCCGTCTCCGGCGCATCGAACAGGTAGTAAGGCTGGCCGAGCGAAATCATCAGCGTGGGGATCTCGTGACCGAAGCGATGCATCGCCTTGCGCGACCCGCCATGCAATTTCCCCCAATCGAGGAAGATATTGCCCAGCGTGGGCGTCGCTTCCTGCCCGGCGAGGTAGAGAACCAGATCACAATCGGCGCGTGTCGGCCGGTTGTCGGGATCGAAATCACGGACCTCGAAGCCCGCAGCGCGCAGTGCATCCTTGAACGGCGTCAGATCACGCGGCTGGGCGCCGACGAAGAAGCTCCATCCGGCATCCTCGATGATCGTCACGCGGCGATGGCGCGCGGGGTCGAGCGGCAGCAGCCGTTGCGCGTCCTTGACCAGCGTGACGCCTTGGCCAGCAGCCCGCTCGGCGACTTGCAGGTTCGCTGGCTTACGCAGCCGCTCGCGCACTGTCTCCAACGGCGGCAGCCGTTCCTCCACGGTCTTGCGATGCAGACCGAGTTTCGCCTTGAAGCTGAGGACGCGTTCGACCGCTTCCTCCAGCCGCCGTTCGGAGAGCCTGCCTTCGCGCAGCCCCTTCAACATCAGCGCGACATCCTCAGCCGGGGAGCGGCTGAACAGGAACATGTCGCATCCATTCTCGATTACGGCGGGCACGCGCTCCTCGCGGTCGGCCCAGCTGGTCAGCCCCGCCATGCCGGTCGCATCGGAGACGATCAGGCCCTTGAAGCCCAGCCGCTCGCGCAGCAGCACCTGGTTGAGCAGCCGCGAGACCGACGCCGGGCGGAACGCTTCGCGTCCTGCATCCGGGATAAGCGAGCGCACGAACTCGGGCAGCGCGATATGCGCCGACATCACCGTCATCACACCTTCGCCGATCACCTGGCGATAGAGCTTGCCGAACCCCGCCTCCCATTCTTGCATGTCGAGCGGATTGACCGTTGTGGCGAGATGCTGGTCACGGTCGTCATAGCCGTCGCCCGGCCAGTGTTTGGCGGTGGCCGCCACGCCATGGGCCTGCAAGGTGGAAATATAGGCCCGCGCCTGTGCGCCGATCCGATCGACATCCGACCCGAACGAGCGGGTGCCGACCACGGGATTGCGCCACGCGTGGTTGATGTCGATCACCGGGGTGAAAGACCAGTTGTAACCGAGCGCCGCGCTCTCCTCGGCCACCACGCGGGCAAGCTCCGCGGTGAGCGCCACATCGTCGCAGGCAGCGATACCGAGCTGGTTGGGGATCGCGGTGGCGAAGCGATAGGAAATCGTTCCGCCCTCGATGTCGCCGCTGATGACGATGGGTGTCTCGGCGCTGTCGATGGCGGCACGCGTCGCAGCCCAGGCCGGCCCCAGATCATGTCCGGGAAACCGGTGAATGCCGCCCGGCTTCAGCCTGGCCAGCATTTCGATCTCTTCCAGCGTGTCCTGCTCTGCCGCGAAGATGAACAGCTGGCCGATCTTGTCTTCGGTGCTGAGCGAGGCGAGCTGCGCCTCGACCCACGCACGGTCTTCCAAACCGAGCGCAAGCGGATCCGCGTGAGGAATTTGCGATTGAAGGGTCACGATTGCTCCTGGAGAGTCTGGGATTCCGAATAGCCGCGGATGCCGATCAGCAACGCGACGACGGAGAGGGGCGAAGCGACTGCGCAGGTCAGCGCGATCGCCTCGGGCAAACGCTGCGGATCACCGAACCAGAAGTCGGTGATCAGGGCCACGGCAGTCGGACCGAGCGCCGCGCCGATGATGTTGATGGTCAGCATGTACATCGCCGAGAGCAGCGCCCGCATGCGGTTCGGCGTCATCTCCTGCAACGTCGCGAGGCCTCCGCCGAAATTGAATCCGGCAAAGAAGTTCATGATCCCGATCAACACCAGTGCGAGCTGCGCAGTCGGCATCAATGGAAAGCTGATGGTGACCGGAACCAGCGTCACGAAACCGATCAGCGCGGTCTGGAGGTTGGCCCGTTCATACCCCCGGCCGCGCAGCCAGCTGGCGAAGAAGCCGCCCGCGAGTGCTCCGCTGGTACCGCAGAAGAAGACGATCAGGCCGTAGGAGGCACCGATATCGGCGGTGGTCCAGCCATATTTGCGCTCGAGGAACGCGGGGATCCAGGCGCCCGTGCCGTTGCCGACGAAGATCATCAGCGCAAAGCCGAATGCGATGCCCAGATAGGCGCGCTTGCGCTTGCCGATATGCGCGAAGAACTGCGGCAACGGTATCTTGGGCGCGTCGAGCGCGACGCCCTGACGCGCCGGCTCGCGTACCGTCAGCAGCAGCGCGGAAAGCAGCAGCCCGGGGATACCGAGCGCGAGAAAGACGACGTGCCAGCCCTTGAGCGCACCGATCACCGGCAACATGATCTCTTCGTTCGGCGGGATGACGGTCGAAACCAGACCGCCGATCAACAGCGCGCAGGCACCACCGAGATAGATACCCATCTGGTACACCCCCATCGCCGCGGGCAGCCTGTTCTTGGGAAAATAATCTGCGAGCAGCGAATAGGCCGCGGGGCTCAGTCCGCCCTCTCCCGCGCCGACGCCGATGCGTGCCGCGAAAAGCATTGGAAAGGATCGCGCCAATCCGCACAATGCGGTCATGCCGCTCCACACGAAAACGGCCAGCGCGACGATGTTGCGCCGGTTGGAGCGATCCGCAAGACGCGCAACCGGGATCCCCACGGCGACATAGAATAGGGTAAAGCTGAGCCCGTAGAGCAGGCTCATCGCCGTATCCGAAACCTGCAGGTCGTTTTTGATCGGCTGAACCAGCAGCGCAAGCGCCTGACGATCGACGAACGCCAGCGTATTGGCCAGCATCAGAATGATCGCCGCATACCAGGCTGAAGCTGGCGACGGCCACCTGGTGGTGTCAGATGCCGAAACGATCATACCAGCCCTCGCAACGCCGGAGCGCGCGCCTGAATTGGACAATCAAGAAATTCCGAGCCTACCATCCGCCCTCTCCCGCCGCTTAGCTGTTTAGCGCTAAATCTTGCAATAGCCGCTAATTCAGGGAAAATGATCGCGATGTCAACCATGGGGTTAAGTCATTGATTCTGCGTGTACTCAGTGCGGTAAAGGGAATCGAGGCGCGTCGATGAGCACGCGCGCGCCACGCCGATCCAGTTCAGCGATCACCATCAGCGACGTGGCAGCGCTGGCTGGGGTTTCGGCCATGACAGTCTCGAATGTGCTGAACGGCCGGAAGAAGGTGCAGGACGCCACCCGCGAAGCGGTCGAAGCCGCGGTCCGCGAGCTTGGCTATACGCCTAACGCGGCGGCACAGGCGCTCGCCAGCGCGGCCCAGCTGCGTGTTGGCCTGATCTACCGCAATCCGCAGAGCGCGTTTCTAAGCGCGGTGCTGGTCGGCGCACTCAACGCCGCGACCCAATTGGGCGCACAATTGCTGATCCGCTATTGCGACGACGAGAACGAGCAGGCGACGCTCGAAACGCTGAACGGGCTGATCCGCAGCGGCGCCGGCGCACTGCTGCTCCCTCCGCCCTATTGCGAGATCGTCGACCGCTCGCCCGAATTATTCGATCTGGGCGTGCCGATGATGGCGATGTCGTCCGGCCGCGAATTGTCCAGGCTGCCCGGCGTGCGGATCGACGACTATGGCGCAGCGCTCGCGATGACGGAACGACTGATCGCACTCGGTCACAAGCGGGTGGCACTGATCGGCGGACCGAGCCAGCATTATGCGAGTGCAAGCCGCCTCGCCGGCTACCGTTCGGCATTGGAGATCGCCGGGATCGCGTTTGATCCCTCATTGGTCGCGGACGGCGACTTTACCTATGATTCAGGCCTGGCGGCCGCCAGCCAGCTGCTGACCCTTCCCTCGCCGCCGACAGCAATCTTCGCGACGAACGACGACATGGCGGCCGCGGTCGTCTCCGAAGCGCACCGGCGCGGTCTCGATGTTCCCGGCAACGTGGCAATCGCGGGGTTCGACGATACCCCGATCGCCGTGAAGATCTGGCCGCGCCTCACGACCGTACGCCAACCCATTGCGGACATTTCAGAACTCGCAACCCGGCGTGCGATCGAAGCGATCCGCAATACAAACCGCCCGGATCCGGAATCCCCCGGAACCACCCATGTCGACTTCGAGATTATTGAACGTGAATCAACGGCTCGAGTGGCCTGACAAGACGGAGGCGGGCTAGGTCGAACCAGCCGCCGCCCATGCTCCCGATCTTACGATATTGATTTCAACGCGTCAGAGCCGAATCCCCAAAGGGATCCGACTGGCTGGGGCGGCTGGATTCGAACCAGCGCATGGCGGTACCAAAAACCGGCTGCCTAAGATCCCACCCACTCGAAAGTCTCAGATTTCTGCGGATTTCGGTATTGTCTGGGGCCCGACCCCGAAGATCAAGAAGAATTGGGATGGCATCAAGGGACGGCTCGCGCGCGGCACCGCAGCGTCCAGCGAAGCCAGTCGCCTCGCCTCCGATTTTACCGTGCTCGCGCAGCTTGCATGGGAGCAGACGGTCAGATGAATGGCTCACCGGGGAGTCATGATCGACTCCAGTCGGCCTCCGCAGCATGAAAAACGGTATACAAATCAGCATACAAAAGTAGGGATATGGGGGTCCTGCGATCAGACCTCGTTCGCCCAAAGATCGAACGGGTCTGCCACCTGGTACATTCTTGGTGCCAACGTCACGGGCGCGCCCGGCAGCCCGCCGCAACCCGTGACGGGCTGCACCGCGCCATTACCCCTTCTGGCAGCGTCACGACGAAGCCGAGGCGCAGCGGATCGGGCGCGCCGGGATAATAGTCGGTACTAATGGCCTGCGCCCCGCTCGCCATCGCAGCGCGTGCCTTGGTGAAGTCACGGGTCCGCGCCTCAACCGTATTGGCGTCGGTGCGGGTCCGCACGATCACGCCCTCCGCAACCCAGCGCCGGATGCGATCGCCGTCGACCAGCGGATCCTGCACGATCTGGATCGCTGCCTCAGGCTGGTCGTCGGGATACCAGCCGAACATCGTCCGGCCGGCGAGCGAAGGATGTCCCGCGCGATAGGCGTCGGACACGGCGGCGCGCACATCGAACAGAATAAAGATGCGGCCGCGCACTGCCGAAAGCGCCGGCCATCCGCGGTTCCGCACCGCCTCGCGCAACGTCGGCGCAGCGCCGCGCACCTCATCCGGGGTGATCAGGCGCTTGCCGGACAATGTCGAACGGATCTCACTGTCCAGCGCATCGAGGAGCGAGGTATCCGTAAGCGGTAAAGGGCTGGTGATCCCGGGCCGGCCCGAGGGCAGATCGGCGGCGTTGATCGTGATCATGATCGGCAGATGATCGGGATGCGCACGCGACCAGCGATCGATCTCGCCGAGGCAGCCCACCAGCGTCGCGCAGCTGCTCAGATAGTCGACATCGGGGATGTGGAGCACCTTGAAGCCCGGCGCGAGCATCGCTGCGCGGTTGAACGCGGTGCGCTCGCCCGCTGCGCGGGCCAGCGCTTCGCCTTTGGGATCGGCATAGCGGCCACCCTGAGGATCAGCGAAGACGTCGAGCTCGATCTGGCGCACACCCGCGTCGAGCTGCTTCGCAAGCGGCACATGATAATAGTCGAGCCCGTCCGCCAGCTTGGGATCCATCTCGCGGATCTTCGCCATCACCGCAGCGGGGATGCGCGTCTTGAAGCTGTTGTGCGAGCCGACGACCTGGATGTCGTTCATCGCCTGCGGCGTTGCCGCCGCGCTGGCCAGGACCAGCGCAGCGACGGCGAGGATCGTCTTTGCCATCAGAACTCCGTCCGCACGCCGAACAGGATCGTCCGGCCCCAATAATGGATCTCGCCGTAGCGCAGCGGATTGTCGTTGTAGCTGTACTGCCTTGCTCCGGCGATGTTGATCGCCTCGACGCTGAGCATCGTTTTGTCCGTTACGCGGAAGGAAATGTTGCCGTCGAGCGATCCGAAGGCAGCGACATAGCTTGGCGTTTGCGTCGTGCTGCCCGTGCCCGCCAGATATTTGTCGCGCCATGTATAGGAGAGCCGCGCCGACACCGGCCCATAGTCGTAGAAGCCGACCAGGTTGAAGCTGTTCTTCGACAGGCCGATCAGCTGGTCCTTGATCGTGCGGGCGCCCGCCGTGTAGCTCGCCTGCACCGAGGTATGGGTGTACGACGCCTGGAAGCCCAGCCCGTCGAGCGGCTTCGGCAGGAAGGTGAATACCTGATTGTAGGCGAATTCGGCGCCGTAGACCTTGGCGTCGCCGCCATTGACCTGTGTGCTCAGCAGGATCGTGCCGCGGCCCGGGATCTCGACATTGATGTTCTGCGCCGTGATGTAATTGTCCATCGCCTTGTAGAACACCGCGCCGGTGAGCGAGCCCTTGCGATTGAAATACCATTCGAGCGAGCCGTCGAACTGGGTGGCGAGGAACGGCACCAGCGCGGGATTGCCGCCGCTCCCTGTCGGCGCGTCGGTCGAGACGCTGATCTGCGGCGCGCTCTGGGTCACGTTGGGACGGGTGAGGACGCGGCTGGCGGCAAGGCGCGCGACCAGCGTCGGGCTGAGTTCAGCGCGCAGATTGAAGCTCGGCAGCCAGTTGCTGAAGGTCTTGGGAAAGCTCGCCGGGGTCGGCGCGGTGCCGATCGTCAGCGTACCGCTCGCCACCTGATCGGTGTGCACATAGCGGACGCCGATATTGCCGGTCACGTCGACATCACCCAGCGCAAAGCCATAGTCGGCGCGCAGATAGGCGCTCGCCGTCTTCTCGGTCACCACATAGGAGGCGCGCATATCACCCGGGGCGAGCGGGGCGTTGGCGACCGCGCTGGTGAAGAGCTTGTCGTAGAAGACGCTGGTGATCGGCACGATCCAGCGGCGCGGGGCGTTGCCCGAAACATCGCTCAGGAAATCGTCGTACGGGATCGTTTCATAGCCGTTGGGCGCGAAGGTGGTCAGCGGGATCTGGCCCGGATTGACGGTGAAGTCGCGGCGCCAATAGTCGCGCTTGCGCCAGTGATACTCGCCGCCCGCCGCAACCTTGCGCAGGAACCCGTCCATCTCGCGACCGACATCGAGGCGCGCGTACCAGTCCCAGTCCTTGCTGTTCTTGGGCGCGATGTTGAACGGATAGAGGACGTAGTTCGCGGCGTTGGTGGGATCGACCGTGGTGGTGAAGGTCGGGATCACCTTGTACCCGCCCGACGCATCATAGGTCAGCGGCGCGAAGAACATCATGCGGCTACGCACGGTGCCTTCGGCATAGCTGGGGTGGAAGCTGTGCGCGTAGGACCAGTTGAAATTGGCCGCGATGTCCCAGCCCTCGGGCTTCCAGCTCTGCTTGAGGCCGATGCTGAGCAGGTCGTGACGGTTGAGGCTGTATTCGCGCGAGGCCATGAACCGCACGTCGTTGATCGTCGCGGCGACCACGGTGTTGCCGTCGCGCTTCACCGAGCCCGGAACGATTGTCGGGCGGTGCCCGGCGACGCTGGTGTCGTCCGGATAGATGTCGAGACCGAACTCGTCATAGGCGACATCGAGCCGCGTTCCCAGCACGTCGAGCGTGGTCTCGAGCTCGGGCGACGGGCGCCACTGCGCAGAGATGATGCCGGAGACGCGCTCGCGGCTCTCGGTCTCGATCGTCGGCCGCGTGCGCGTCGGCGTGTAGAAGCCGGCGCCGAGCGTCGGGGCAAAGACGCTGGCGACGTTCCAGCCGGTATTGTACCAGCGGTCGTTGCGGACTTCCTTGGCCCAATATTGCGCGCCGGCGAGGATACCAAAGGTGCCGTCGCCGCTCTTGAAGCTGGTGAGTACGGTGGCGTTCGGCTTCACCTTGCCGGTCATCGTGGTGTACGTGCCGCGCAGGTTGAGTGTGGTCTTGTTGCCGACGTCGAGCGGGTGGAACGTCTTGACGTCGATATTGCCGCCCAGCGCGCCCTCGGTCATGTCGGCGGTCGGCGTCTTGATCACATCGATCTGCGAGACGAACTCGGCCGGCAGCATCTCGAAGCGGAACTGGCGGCCATTGGCGCCGCCATTTTCGATCAAGTCGTTGATCGCGACCGAGCGGCCATTGAGCATCGTGCTCTGGAATTGCGGTCCGAGCCCGCGGACGCTGACATAGAGACCTTCGCCGCGCGGGCGCGTGATCGCGACGCCGGTGACGAGCTGGAGCGCCTCGGCGACGTTCTGCGTCGGGAATTTGCCGATGTCCGTCGAGTTGATCGAGTCGATGCCGTACCCGGCCTGGCGCTTGGTCTCCGTCGCCGCGGCAAGACTGCGGGCATAGGATCCGGTGATGAGAATGTCCTCGCCGCTCTCGCTCTGCGCATCGGCCGGTGCTGCCTCGTCGGCGGCCGCATCGGCATTCTGCGCACGAGCGGAGAGCGGGAGGCTCAGCGCAAACATGGTGAACGGCAGCGTCGCCCAAAGCAGGCGCGAATATCGCGACATTTAGTGTTTTCTCCCCCGGGCCAGATGGCCGGCGGAGCCGCCAATAGGGTCGCACCGTTGCGGTTTGGCGACGCGGGCGTTGCAGAAGGATTTAATACTCCGGACGGCTATATGACGATGGCCTCGGGGCTAGAGGATAGAGCACGGTGTCAGTGACGGGGCACGGTATCAGGTGATGGTGGACGCCGCTGAATGTCGTCAACAGGGACAGTGCTGACGGACGGAATTGGGCCGTCAACCGAAGGGCCGCTTTTGGCGCTCGGGCCGCGAAAGCGGACATTGCGGATTCAATCATACGAACAGCCGCAGCTGGGCCGCTTGCGAATGGCTGCATTCTACTCGATCCGCGGGAAAGCAGACATGGTCCCACCTGGGCTGATCCCGAAGGGGGCCGTTTCAGAATCCGGATGGACCGGCCTTCCCGCTCAGGGATAGGCGAGGCGCAGCGGAGCCGGGCGAGGCCGCACCGACATCCGCGCGGCGAAGATCGTGTAGCCACAGAGCAGCCCGTACATTGCCAGCCCCTCCACCTGCCAGAACGGCATTGTTGCCATGTTGAGCAGGAAGAAGGCGAAATGCGCCGCGAGCAGCTTGAAGCGCTCGCCCCGGGCGGCGGCGGCGGCCGTGGACATCACCGCCCAGAGCGCGATCATCGCCGCTACGCCGAACCACCCAAGCTCATAGAGCGTGCTGACCAGGGTATTGTGCGGATAGACCTTGAACACCCCTTGCCAGCTCTCGGGCCCGAAGCCGAACAGATGCTGGAGCGGCGTGCCGTCTGCCCAGGCGTAAATGTAGCTGCTCCAGATCAGCGGCCGCGCCGACATCACCTGGCGCTCGAGATAGTCGAAGTCGCGGGGCGGCTTGATGAGGCCGGCCGGGTCCGAGAGGAAGGCGGCCAGGTCCGTGAACCTGGCACTGTAGAACAGCACCCCGACCGCGACGAGCAACACCCCCGCCACTGCCGCCGTCACCGCCATCGGCACGCGCTGGTCGCGCCGCACGCTCAGCGTGAGCCCGCTCAGGAAGGTCGCCAGCGCCAGCGGTGCAAATGCGAGGATTGTCGTGCGATAGCCGGCGAGCAGGACGCCGAGAAAGGTCGCCGTCAGGAACGTCACCTGCACCCAGCGTGGTGCCGACCTGGCGAAGCAACCGACCAGAAACCCGGTCATCATCGCGACCGAGAACGCCGCTTCGTGGTTGTAGCCGCCGATCCAGACGAGCCCGTCGCCATCCTCGGATCCCTTGGGCAGGCGCAGCGCGAGCGACAGCGCCTGGAACACCAGCAGCGGCAGGAAGGCGACCATCGCCCAGCTGAGGAACCTCGCGTCGGGATCGATCCGCAGCGCCTGGAACACCGCGATGACGATCACGATCATATAGGCATATTTGACGGCCGCATTGACTCCGCCCGCCGGGTCGCCGTTGAGCGCCGCGCTGACCAGCGCCAGCACGACCAGTGCATAGACTGGCAGCAGCCATTTGAGCGCGAGATTGGCCGGCCGCACCACGAAGATCAGTCCGAACGCGGTCACCCCGATCGAGAGCAGCGCATTGCCCGAAAGCCCGGCTGCGAGCGGCTTGAACATGTAGAGGTGATAGGCCCCGGCGGTATAGCGCAGCCATAATGCCACCACGACGAAGGTGCCCGCGATGCTCCCCGCCCGCCGCGCCGCGATCACCAGGGGCACCAGCAGCAGCACCGTCACCGGCAGCAGAACGCCAAGCCCGAAGGCCGGGCCATAGGGCAGCGCCTGCGGGTTCACGGCGCCGCCCGGTCAGTCCGCATAATAATGGCGGTAGCTCTTGAGGAAAGTGCCGCCGCCCTCATAGCCGGCCCGCTCCTGCTCGCGCACGTCCACCAGCGTCAGTACCGCACCCAGTATCTCGGCATGGACGTCGTAAAGCCGCCTGAGCGCCACCGAGGCCGCCTTGGACGGCGTCCTGCGCCAGCGCACCAGGAACACCACACCGTCCGCCATGCTGGCGATCACGCGCGCCTCATCAACCGGCAGCACCGGCGGCGTGTCGAGAATCACCAGGTCGTAGCGCTCGCGCACCTGCTCGATCAGCTCGGCGAGCCTGGGGCTCTCGGCCAGGCTGATACCCTTGGAATCGAGCCGCTGCGGCAACACGCACGCATCGGACAGGCTGTCCTTGACGATCGCCTGCTCCAGCGTAGCGCGGCCGGCGAGGACTTCGTCCAGCCCCAGCGTGACATTGTCGGTGAACTGGCGACTGGAGGCGCGGCGGCGCGCGTCGCAGTCGATCAGCAGCACCTTGCCGCCGGCCACCGCCACCGCGCGCGCCAGGCCCATTGCGGTTGTGGTCTTGCCTTCGCCGGGCACCGAGGAGGTGATCGCGACGACGCGGATCGGTTTGGTCGCCTCCGCGAACTGGATCGAGGTGCGCAAGGTGCGGAACGCCTCGGCAAAGGTCGATTGCGGCCGCTTGAGCAACAGCTCCGCCGGCGGTGCGGGCAGGCCCGACTTGCGATAGCCGGGCAGCGTGCCCGCATCGGGGATCGAGGCGAGCGTCGGCAGCGCCAGCGCCTCCTCGATCGCATCGCTGATCTCGAGCCCACGCTCAAGCAGCTGGAGCAGCACTACAAGCAATACGCCCACGCCCAGTCCGCCGACCACCGCCATCGCCGCATAGATCAGCGCGTTGGGCGAGCTTGGTGCGCCCGGTACGCGCGCCCGGCTGACGATGTAGGAATCGCTGCGCTCAAGACCGGACTGCGCTACCGTCTGGCGATAGCGGTCGAGGAACGCCTGATAGAGTGTGCGCGACGATTCCGCGTTGCGCTCGAGCTCGCCCAGCCGGACCGAGGCTTCGTTGTCGCTGGCAAGCTTGCCCTGCGATTGCGACACCGATCCGGCAAGCGAGGCCGCCCGCTGGTTGGCGATGCTCGCCTGGATGGAGACATTGCTGACGATGCGCTGGACCTCGGCGGCGATCGCCTGATCGGCGACGCGAAGCTGGCTCTGCGCGCGGACGAGCTCCGGATGGCGCGGGCCGTAACGCCGCTCCAGCGCCGCGACTTCGCGCGCCACTTCGGCACGCTGGGCACGCAGCTGGCTGACCACCGGCGAATCCAGCGAATCGCCCAGTTCTTCGCCGCTCCGCCCGCCGCGCAGCTGCGCGCGCGCCGCCGCGAGCCGCGCCTGGGCCGCGGCATTCTCCGCCCTGGCCTGGGCGAGTTGTGTCGAGAGGCCGGACAGTTCCTGCTGGGTTATCGTGCTGGCGTTGGAGACGGCGAACAGATTGTTCGCCGAACGATAATCGGCGACCGCGCGTTCTGCGTTGAGCAGTTGCGTCCGAAGCTGTTGCAACCGCTGATCGAGGAACTTCCGCGCGCGCTGCGTCGCATCGGCCTTGGCGCCCGCCTGACCGGAGACATAGTCGTCGACCAGCGCATTGGCGATCTGCGCCGCCTGGACCGGCGTGGCCCCCTCGTACGAGACGCTGATTGAATAGGAGAGCCCGTCGCGCTTCACCGTCAGGCCACCCAGCAACGTACCGATCGCGCGCTGACGCCCGATCAGGTCGGGCTGCGCCGGGGCAGGCTGGCCCGCCTCGGCGGCCTTGTTGAACGCGGGATCGCGATCGAGGTGCAACCGGTCGACCACCCGTGCGATCAGCTCGGGCGAGCGCAGCGCCTGCACCTCGGTATCCACCGCTGCTGAATCGGGATCGGTAGTGGGTATGACCGAATCGACGTTGATCACGCGCTCGGCCGTGCGCTCGAGCGCCACCTGTGCGGTGGCGAGGTAGCGCGGCTCGGCGACCAGATAGGCGGCCGCGGCGACCGTGATCGCCGTGAGCATCGCCGCACAGAGGATCATCCAGCGCCGGCGGAGAACTGCGCCGACATGGCGCAGATCGATCAGCGCGCCGCGATCGACCTGCGGGTCCTCATCACGGCGCGGCGGCAGGCGCCGGGTGATCGCATCCATATCACGCCGTAGCCATGAAGGCGCGGACCGCAGGCGCGATGTCAGGCCGCGCCAGGGCGAGCGCGATTGTCGCGGTTACGAAACCGCTCTTGTCACCGCAATCATAGCGCCTGCCCTGGAAGGTGACACCGTGGAAAGGCTGCTGGCCGATCATCCGCGCCAGCGCGTCGGTGAGCTGGATCTCGCCGCCGGCACCCTCCTCCTGACTGCCCAATATGTCCATCACCTCGGGCTGAAGGATGTAGCGGCCGATCACCGCCAACGTGGAAGGCGCCATTTCCGGGGCGGGCTTCTCGACCAGTCCCAGCACCTCGGTCGTCGCGCCGGCGCGCGCGCCGGGCGTCACGATGCCGTATTTGCGCGTATCCTCCGGCGCCACTTCCTCGGTGCAGATCAGGTTGCCGCCAAGCTCGGCATAGGCGTCGACCATCTGCTTCAGGCAGCCCGGCTGGCCGATCATCAAATCGTCCGGCAGCAACACCGCGAAGGGCTCGTCGCCGACGATGCGGCGCGCGCACCACACTGCATGGCCCAGCCCCAGCGGCTCCTGCTGCCGGACGATGGTGATGTCGCCCGGGGAGGTCCGCGTGCCGTCTAGCACCTCGAGCGATTTGCCGCGCCGCGTCATGGTTTCCTCGAGCTCGAAGGCGTGATCGAAATGATCGTCGATCAGGCTTTTGCCGCGGCTGGTGACGAAGATGAATTGTTCGATACCCGCCTCGCGCGCCTCGTCGACGGCATATTGGATCAGCGGCCGGTCAACGACCGGAAGCATCTCCTTGGGCATCGATTTGGTGGCCGGAAGGAACCGGGTTCCGAGGCCGCCAATGGGGAAAACCGCCTTGCGTACTTTTCGCATCTTCGACCCTTTCCTGGCTGCTGATTCCCCCCGGAAGACCAGCATCAATCATCAGGGCGAGACGAACTCGCGGACACGCTACCCAAACAGGTCAGTCGGATCCGCAAACACCTTCGCCACGTCCTGACAAACCGACGCTGCGCTTTTGCGCTGCGTTGCAGCAAGAGGCTGGCGTCGAAGCGTGTCCGAACTGCGTCCGGCCCATCGGCCCTGTATCGCGACCTTCCGGAGCGGCGCGTTGCAGGCCTCCTATCGCCATCCCCCGCTTTCTCTACCTAGAGCTTGGGCGGCGCCCCGGCGAAGGATACCCCACCGGGCACAGAACCCTTGCCACGCGCGCGCACGAGCGGCGTGCCCGGCGGTACCTGGATGTCGTGCGAGCCGATGATGATTCGGGCCGGCCCGTCATGCACATCGAAGATCGGCCAGGCGTGGTCACTCTTCACCGTCAGATGCTCGATATGGATCACCAGCGGCACGCGCAGCCCCTGTGCAGCCATGATCGCGAAATGGTTGGTGTCGCCGATCCCGCCGATCTTTCGCGGATCAAGGCTGGTCAGCCGTGTCGCGCGAATGCTCGACCAAAGCCGGAAGTTGCGCGCGTTGCGGCCACTGATGCAGTCGTCGAGCACAGTCTGCGTGGATTTCAGGTCGAACCCGCCGTCGCTATTGTCCCAGGCAGCGCACTGGCGGAACAAGATCCGCGAATTGCCGCGCTCGGTCGAGAAGCCGTCGCCATTCCAGTATTTGTTGTCGCCACGCTTCCAGCGGAAGCCGCGCATCGTGCAGCGCTCCAGCCGGAAATCATGCGCGCTGTCGGCGAAGGCAATGCCCACCGGCAAATCGTGTGCGCCGACGGTGAGCACGCCGCTGGCGGTCACGTCCTCGATCACACCGTCATGGCTGCCATAACGGATGCGGGCGAAGCTGCGGCGGAGATCGCTCGCTCTGGCACCGCGCACGCGAAGGCCCACGCAGTCGGCGCCTGCCCCACGTGGCACGGCGGTGTTCTCGATCACGCGGTAGCCGCCGGCCACCTCGATGTCGGAAATCCGCACCCCGCGAACCGAATCGCGGATCACGAACAATCCGTTGCCGACATCGCGCGCATGCACGCCGCTATAAGCCGCGCCTGATCGCACGACATAAACGGGCTCGCCTTCCGCGGCGATCCGTACCGGACCCATGACGGCGCTGGAGTTCATGCCGGCCATGGCGCCGCGTTAGGCGGGAGAAGTGCGGCGGGACCAGCGCAATGCGGCGCGGTGTGGCCCCTCCGGGCTCAGCGCAATGCGGACCCGATTCGGCGTCCTGATTCGCCGGGGCACCGGCAGGCACGGCACCGGGCGCGCGCCCGTTCGGTCGATCATCGAGCGGCAGCCGATCGCGCCAAATCGCCCCTGGCCTGACAAGGAATGCCGCGCGCTGCGCTTCAGGCATCCGCATTTTCCCAGGCTTATCACAGCAATCGCCTGCTCCATCGCCGATGCGTGGCAAGTTCAGGCCGAAGCGTTTCGACGCATGGAGCCGAATTGCCCAAGAACCGTTCGAGCAGAAGCCGAAGCCATTCGTTACGACATCGTAATTTTTGCGCAGCGCAACAAAGCTGGAACTGGAATTCGAGCGAAAATCATTTCGCCGTCGATTTCCCTCACCTCGAAGCTGGCAAGTTGACGCCTCAACCGCGCAAGCAGAGTGTTCGCACACGCAGCAGAAAATTTCGTCTCCGCGTACAGGGAGCAATGCGTAATGCGTATCGTAATGATCGGGTCCGGCTATGTCGGACTGGTTTCGGGCGCGTGCTTTGCCGATTTCGGCCATCACGTGACCTGCGTCGACAAGGACGCGAACAAGATTGCCCGCCTCAGCGCCGGGGGCATTCCCATCTACGAGCCCGGACTGGACGAACTGGTCGCGCGCAACGTCGCGGCGGGCAATCTGGAATTCACCACTGAGCTCTCACAAGCGGTGGGCGCGGCCGACGTCGTGTTCATCGCGGTCGGCACGCCGAGCCGGCGCGGCGACGGCCATGCCGACCTGTCCTATGTCCATGCCGCCGCGCACGAGATCGCCGGCGCGCTGGACGGCTTCACCGTGATCGTCACCAAGTCGACCGTGCCGGTCGGCACCGGCGACGAGGTTGAGCGGATCATCCGCGAGTGCAATCCGGCAGCCGAGTTCGCCGTTGCGTCCAATCCCGAGTTCCTGCGCGAAGGCGCCGCGATCGAGGACTTCAAGCGGCCCGACCGGGTGGTCATCGGCATCGAGGACGAACGCGCCCGCGCGCCGATGGCAGAAGTCTATCGCCCGCTCTCGCTCAACAGGGCACCGGTGCTGTTCACGAGCCGCCGCACCAGCGAGCTGATCAAGTACGCGGCCAACGCCTTTCTCGCGATGAAGATCACCTACATCAACGAGATGGCGGACCTGTGCGAGCAGGTCGGCGCCGACGTCCAGGAAGTCGCGCGCGGCATCGGGCTCGACAACCGGATCGGGGCCAGGTTCCTGCATGCCGGCCCAGGCTATGGCGGCTCCTGCTTCCCCAAGGACACGCTGGCGCTGATGAAGACCGCGCAGGATCATGACGCGCCGCTGCGGCTGATTGAGGCGACGATCGCGGTCAACGAGCAGCGCAAGCGCGCGATGGGCCGCAAGGTGCTGGCGGCAATGGACGGGCGCGTGCGTGGCCGCATCGTCGCGGTGCTCGGCCTCACCTTCAAGCCCAACACCGACGACATGCGCGATGCGCCGTCAATCGCGATCATCCAGGCCCTACAGGATGCCGGCGCAAAGATCCGCGCGTACGACCCCGAAGGCATGGCCGCTGCGGCGGCGGTGCTTCGCGACGTCGAATATGCGGCGTCCGCCTATGCCGCGGCGGAGGGTGCGGCAGCGACGGTGATCGTCACCGAATGGGACGCATTCCGCGCGCTCGACCTCAAGCGCCTGAAGGCGGCCATGGCCGAGCCGGTGCTGGTCGATCTGCGCAACATCTACCCGCCTGCTCAGGCGGAGGAAGCGGGCCTGCGCTATGTGAGCGTCGGTCGGCCGGGCAAGTCGGAGCAGGATGCCGAGACCTCGAACGAGAGGCAGGCAGCATGATGGTCGGCGGCCCCGTCCTTGTGACGGGCGCCGCTGGCTTCATCGGCCATGCGGTGTCCGAACGGCTCCTCACGCGCGGCGAACGTGTGATCGGCCTCGACAATTTCACCGACTATTACGACGTGTCACTCAAAGAGGCGCGCACGGCGCGGCTGGTCGACAATGCAGACTTCCGGCTGGTCCGCGGCGACGTCGCCAGCCCCGAATTGCTCGCCGAACTGGTGGCGGGAAACGGGGTGCGGCGCATCGTCCATCTCGCCGCCCAGGCGGGGGTGCGGTACAGCATCGAGAACCCCTTCGCCTATGAGCACAGCAACCTGAGGGGCCATCTCGCCGTGCTGGAAGCGGCGCGCCAGGCGGGCAATGTCGAGCATCTCGTCTATGCCTCGTCGAGCTCGGTCTATGGCGAGCGGCCTTTGGGCGGCGCCGGCTTCCGCGAAGATGAGCCCTGCACCGCGCCGGTTTCGCTCTACGCGGCCACCAAGCGAAGCTGCGAACTGATGAGCCAGAGCTATGCCACGCTCTACGGCCTGCCGCAGAGCGGGCTCCGATTCTTCACGGTCTACGGCCCCTGGGGCCGGCCCGACATGGCCTATTTCAGCTTCGCGCAGAAGATCTTGCTCGGCCAACCGATCGAAGTGTTCGGCGAGGGCCGGATGGCGCGCGACTTCACCTATATCGATGACATCGTCGACGGCGTGGTCGGCGTACTTGACAGGCCACCGGCCAGCGGCGCGAACCGGCTGTTCAATATCGGCGACTGCAATCCCGTCGGCCTGATGGACATGATCGCGACGCTCGAGCGCGCGCTCGGCCGGCCCGCGATCAAGCTGATGCGGCCGATGCAGCCCGGCGACGTCACCGCGACCTATGCCGACATCTCGGCGATTCGCGACCTCACCGGATACAGCCCCCGGGTTCCACTCGCCCAGGGCATCGAACGGTTCGTCGACTGGTATCTCAGTGAAATCGAACAGGGTGGGAGAGGGCCGATGGCAGCGGTGGCCTGAGCCGGGAAATCCGGCGGAACAAGTGCGGAGTATCAACATGCTGCAACGGACAAGCGTTCATACCGGCGATCCCGATGGCGCGCCCACCATCTGCGTGACCGGATTGCGCGGATTCCCGCATGTGATGGGCGGGATCGAGAGCCATTGCGAGGAACTGCTGCCGCGGATCAAGGCGCTGTGGCCCGATCATCGCTCGATCGTGCTGGGCCGGGCGCCCTATCTGCCCGAGCCCGAGACCGAACATCGCGGCGTCGAGATCATCGGCATCCCCTGCCCGCGCTCGCAACACCTCGAGGCCATCGTCGCCACCTTCCTCGCCGTGCTCTCCGCCTGGCGGCGCGGCGCGGACCTGATCCACATCCATGCGATTGGGCCGGGACTGATGGCGCCGCTTGCCTGGCTCCTCGGGCTGAAGGTGATCGTGACGCATCACGGCACCGATTACCACCGCGCCAAATGGGGCCTGCTCGCGCGCAATGCCCTTCGCGCCGGCGAGTGGCTTGCGGTCAACTTCGCGCACCGGGTCATCGCCGTCTCACCCTCGCTGGCGATCCAGCTCAAGCACACCTTCCCGGCCCGCGCCCAGGCGATCAGCTACATTCCGAACGGGACGTCCGACCTGCACGGCGATGTCGACCCGGATCTTGTGCTCGAGCGGATCGGGGTGGAAAGCGGCGGCTTTCTGCTCGCCGTCGCCCGGCTGGTGCCCGAAAAGGGCCTGCACAACCTGATCGCCGCCTTCGAAGCATCGAACAGCACCGCGAAGCTGGTGATTGCCGGTGCCACCGATCACGAGAGCGACTATGCCCGCGCGCTGATGGAGCGCGCCGGCGAGCGCGTGATCTTCGCCGGGGTCCAGTCCCGCGCCACGCTCAAATGTCTCTATGAACATTGTGCCCTGTTCGTGATGCCCTCCCATCACGAGGGTCTGCCGATCGCAGCGCTTGAGGCCGCAAGCTGTGGCGCGCGGATGCTGTTGAGCGACATCCCCGCCAATCTCGATATCGGGCTCGAGACCCGGAACTATTTCCCGGTCGGCGACGTCGCGGCGCTCACGCAGCGGCTCAACTCGAATTGCTCGGATTTCTTGGTCGACCGCGACACGATCCGTGCCCGTTTCAGCTGGGACAAGGCTGCGGAAGACACGCTCGCGGTCTATCGCAGCGCGCTGGCTCAGAGCCGGGCGGCACCTCGCGTTTCCGGCCATCCGGGTATGGCCGAGGGCTGACCCCTCTTTGTCCGTGAAATGAGCTATCCGGTCAGCCGAGCCACCACCTCCGCCCGGTCCGCCGCATCGATCCGCCCGTGCACTTCAATGCCCGCCGCACCCCGCACCGCATGCGCAATCGAGGGTCGCCAAGCATCACCGCGCCACGCCCAGCTGCGGATCCGCCAGCGCCCCGCCCCATCGGCGTCGATCGCCAGCGGCGGCCGCCCGATGTCTTCGCCCGCGGGATTTTGCGCGGAACACGCACCTGCGCCTGCAAGCCCTGCAATCGAAGTCAAAAGTCCACGACGGTCCATCGCGATATCCTCACCGATGATCAGCATAATGTCGGGTTAACCATGCTGCAGCGCAGCATGGCGACTCGATCGATGTTAGCGTTGCCACAACAGCAAGGGGTCGTTCGCCATGCCAAGCCTGTACATCTCGCCAACCGGATCCGGGGACAAAAGCGGCAGCGACATCAACAACGCAGCGTCGATCGGTTCGCTCAACACGCTGATCGGAAGGGCGGGACCCGGCGGTGAGGTGCTGCTGCTGGCCGACCAGGGCGATTACAATGTCACCGGCATCCTCGGCATCAACCGCGGCGGGACGGAGGGCCAGCCGGTGGTGGTGCGCGGCATCGATTCCGCCGGCAGCGCCATGGCCGCACATTTCGTTGGCTCGCGTCCAGCCGACTGGCAAGCGGGCGATGCCGCCGGCAACGAGCTGTTCAAGCTGGGCACCGGTGCAAACAATCTCAAATTCCGCGACCTGCAGATCGACAATGTCGGTACGGCTTTCCGCGTCACTGCCGATCTCAGCAATCTCCATATCGAGGCTGTCGACGCGAACAATGTGCGCCGCTTCTTCGAGGATTATGCCAGCGGGCCTTCGAGCACAGCGACGATCACGGGGCTCACGATCCGCGACGTCGATGTGCAGGGCTTCTCCAGGACCGCGATCCGCCTGCAGTACGACACCAACAACGTGGTGATCGAGGATGTCACGGCGGACATGGCCGGACAGACCGGCGACGATCTGCCCGCGGGCGTCCATCTCGACGGCACTGTTCACAACGTCACGCTAAGCCGGGTGGTGATGGAGAATATCCAGAGCACCGCCGGCGCCTATTTCAACGGCGACGGCTTCGCGAGCGAGCGCGGCGTCCACGACGTGCGCTTCATCGACACAATCGCGCGCGACAACAGCGACGGCGGCTACGACCTCAAGTCGACCGGCACCGTCCTCGTCCGCGCACTGAGCGAGGAGAATGGCCGCAACTACCGGCTCTGGGGCGAGGCGACGCTGATCGACTCGGTCGGACTGAACCCGGTGCTGCGCGGCGGCATCTCCGAGCAGAACCAGCTCTGGCTCGACAACGACGCCGAAGTCACCGTCATCGGCGGACACTTCGCTGATGCCGGATCGCGTACCAAGGTGATTTCCTCGCAGGGGCGACTCACCTTACAGGGCGTGGAGATCACGCGGTCCGAGCTGTCGACGCTCGCCACGCGCGATTCGTTCCCCGGCCTCATCGGCGCCGAGACGATCCGCGAAACGCTGACCATCGATCAGGGCGAGGCCTCGCCCGGAGCGACCGACTATGTCGCGCTGCTTCCCCTGTCCACCACCCCCACGGCGGACGCGCTGTTTGGCACTGGGGGTGACGATATCTTCCTGGTCGACGACACCGGCGACCGGATCACCGAGGCCGCTGGCGCGGGATTCGACCGGGTCGAGACGACGCTCGACAACTATACGCTTGCCGGCAATGTCGAGGGACTGATCCGCCGCGGAGCCGCCGATTTCATCGGCAACGGCAATGCGCTCGCCAATGCGATGATCGGCGGCGCGGGCAGCGACACGGTGGGCGGGCTCGGCGGGAATGACGAAATCGCCGGCAATTCGGGGGACGATTCGCTCGCGGGCGGTAATGGCGAGGATCTGCTCCGCGGCCAGGCGGGTGCCGACATGCTGATCGGGGGCTGGCAGTCGGACACGCTCATCGGTGGCGCGGGCGCGGACCGGCTGGTCGGCGACCAGGAATGGCTGAGCAGCCAGGGCGCCAACGACCGGCTCGACGGCGGCGACGATGCCGACCTGCTGATCGGCGACGCGACCAATATCTACGGCAGCGGCAAGGGGGGCAGCGATCGGCTGGCCGGCGGCGCGGGCGATGACATACTGATCGGCGACGGTGACACGATGGCAGACAGCGCCCGGGGCGGTGCCGATACACTAGAGGGTGGCGAGGGCAATGACTGGCTCTATGGCGACGGCCGCGAGTCGACCGCGACGGTGGCCGGCGGCGCCGACAAGCTCTATGGCGGCGATGGTCCGGATTACCTGATCGGCGGCGGCGGCAACGACCTGCTTGTGGGCGGCGCAGGCGCAGACTGGTTCGTCTTCGCCCCGGGATCGGGCGCCGACGAAATCAGCGATTTCGCCGCGGGCGCGGACCATATCGATCTCAGCGCCTTCGACATCGCCTACGAGCAACTCGGCTTCACGACGATCGCCGACGGCGTTCGTATCACCATGGGGACGGACAGCATCTTCGTCCGCGGCGCACAAAGCCTCAGCCCGAACGATTTCATCTTCGGCTGACTCGCGGGATCAGGGCGCCGCGAGCTCTTCCGGCGCCGTCTGGCGCGATCGCGCGGCGCTGCCCGTCGCGCGCCGGATCACCGCCTTGCCCAGCCGCTGCCCCGGCAGCTCGACCAGACGATAGGCGAGATAGGCGAGGCCATAGGTGACCGGCACCACGATCGCTCCGGTCACCGCGAACCGCTCAGGCGCGCTGAGCCCGGTGCCGAACCGGCCGATCACCGCCGCCGCGACCGGCTGGAGGATCAGCAGGTGGATCAGATAGGTGCCGTAGGAAAGCTCTCCCAACCAGTAGAATGGCCGGCTCCCGAGCAGTCGCGCCACACCATCGATGGCGCCCAGCCTGCGCAGATGGACCAGCGCGAAGAAGCCGAGCACGAGCAGTTCGCGCACCGCAAAGTGGAGCGCATCCTGGTCACCACCGATGGGGATCGCCGCGAGCAGCATCGCCGCCGCGAGATGCAGCCAGACCCGCCTGCCCGGCCCGGGATCGGCCGCGATCAGCATGCCGCACAGGAAGAGGTGAAGCTTGAGCGGCAGAAAGGATGGCATCGGATAGTCGAGCCCCGCCGCCATCGCCAACAGCGCCGCCGCCGCGCCCGCACCTGCGGCGATCAGCGCCGCCGGCACCCAGCCGGTGCGCCGGGCGAGCAACACCAGGAAGGGGAAGGCCAGGTAGAACTGCATCTCGAGCCCCAGGCTCCAGTCGGGCAGCGGCGTGCGGAAGGCATAGCCAGGCAGCACCCCGAACACGAAGCTCAGATGCGCCGCAATATTGGCGAGGCTCGCATCGGCATAGCGCTCGCGCGGCTGGAGCGCCTGCCCCAGAAAGCTGTCGATCGCCACCCGGCTCTCATAGATGACCGGCCCGGCGATCAGCGCCACCGCCAGCGTCACGTAGAAGAGCGGCGCGAGGCGGAAGAAGCGGCGCGTCCAGAACGCCGTCCAGGTGCCCGGCGCGTTCCAGTCCTCGCTGCCGGCGCGCAGCTGGTACTGGAACACCATCAGGAAGCCCGAGAGCAGGATGAACAGATCGACGCCCAGATCGGGCTTGCTCACCAGCGGCAGGCGAAAGCCGGTGAGGATCATCATGTGTCCGATCAGCACCCAGAACGCCGCCAGGCCGCGCAGGCCGTCGAGACATTCGACTCGTCGCGCGTCGACTTGTTCCAGGCCCATCGTGCACCTCCGCCGTCGTTGCTGGATGCGCGGGTGATAGCCGCCCGGCGCCGCGAAACTACCGCGCGGCGCCCGCTAATCGGCCAGCCGCCCCACCCGGACGACGGAGCGGGTCCACGCATGGTGCATCGCAACAAATTCGCGTGATAGGCCTTTTCACCGGAGCCGGATTCCGCACCAAACTCCAGCGAGGAACGATGCCGGACAGAAAGCGGATAGTGTTCGCGATCAACTCGCTCGCAGGCGGCGGCGCCGAGCGCGTGCTCACGACGTTGCTCGGCGGCTCGTCGCCGTGGCGCGCGCGTTACGAGGTGCATCTGGCGCTGCTCGACGACGAGCCGCGCGCCTATGCCGTGCCCGACTGGGTAGAAGTCCATCAGCTCGATGCACGCCATCGGCTGCTGCCGAGCCTCAACCAGTTGCGCGCGCTGATCGGCCGGCTCTCGCCCGATGCGACGCTGAGCTTCCTCACTCGCGCCAATGTCGCCAATGCCTGGGCGATGGCCGGGCGCGGCCGGCCCTGGCTGATCAGCGAGAGGGTCAACACCAGCGCGCATCTGGGCAAGGGACGCGGGGCGATCGCCGCCAAGGCGATGGTCCGCATGACCTATCCGCGCGCCGCGCACGTCATCGCGGTGTCCCGGGGTGTGGTCGATGATCTCGCCGGCAATTTCGGCGTGGCACGCGCACGCATGTCGGCGATCGCCAACCCGGTCGACCACGTGCAGATCGCGAGCCTCGCCGCCGAAGTCCCCGCCTTCACCCCCGCAGGCCCCTATATCGCCGCCGCCGGACGGCTGGTGCCCAACAAGAATTTCGCGATGCTGCTGCGCGCCTATGCGCAGGCAAATCCCACCGAGCGGCTCGTCATCCTCGGCGAGGGGCCGGAGCGCGCCGCGCTCACGGCGCTGGCCACGACGCTGGGCATCGCCGACCGGGTCGACATGCCCGGTTTCGTCGCCAACCCCTATGCCCTGCTCGCGCGCGCGCAGGCCTATGCCATGCCCTCCAATGCCGAGGGTTTCCCCAACGGGCTGGTCGAGGCGATGGCCTGCGGCATCCCCGTCGTCGCCACCAACTGCGCCTCGGGCCCGTCCGAGATTCTGGCCGATCTTCCCCGAAAGGCCGTCGCGGGCGGGATCGATGTCGATGCCGGCGCATTGGTGCCCACGGATGACCCTGCAAGCTTCGCCGCGGCGCTCCGCCGGGTGCTCGCCGAGCCGCACCGCAGCGCCTGCGGCGCGCGCGCCCTCGCCCGGTCGCGCGCTTTTGGCGTCGAGCAGGCCGCCGCGAACTATTGGGCGCGGATCGAGGCAGCGCTTGCCGCGTCGCCCGCCGCCGCGCCCCGACCCAGAGACCATGTACAGGCGCGTTCGGGAGTAAGCACATGAAATGGCATATGCAGATCGCATTGGCGGGGGCGCTGCTCAGCGGATGCGCCGGCCAGACGCCGCTCGCCGGTAGCGGCACCCCGCCGCCGGCCGCTGCCGCCTTCACTTTGTCCCCCGGCGACAAGATCAAGGTCGCGACCTATGGCGAGGTCGCGCTCAGCGGCGATTTCGAAGTCTCGCCCGCCGGCACGATCGCCTTCCCGCTGCTCGGCGAGATCAAAGCCGCCGGCCTCCAGCCCGACCAGCTTTCCAAGACGATCGAAACCGAGTTGCTCGATGGCTATCTGCTCCAGCCCAAGGTCACGGTGCAGGTCGCCAGCTTCCGCCCCGTCTACATATTGGGCGAGGTCAACAAGCCCGGCGAATATCCCTATACGCAGGGTCTCACGATCCGCGGCGCGGTCGCCAAGGCGGACGGCTTCACCTACCGCGCCAACGAGAAGCGTGTCTTCCTCAAGCGCGCGGGCGAGGCAGGCGAGCGCACCTATCCGCTGACTGCCGATTTCGCCGTCCTGCCTGGCGACACGATCCGCTTCGGCGAACGCTATTTCTGATGGACATGGCCACCGCATCGCTCGCGCCCGATCCAGCGCTCGAAGAGCCGCTGCCCGAAAGCGGCAAGCCCCATCTGCGCGGCTGCCCGGTCAGCTTTGCCAAACTCCGCGCGCTGCTCGCCGCCGATCTCTATCGCTATGCCGGGCGCGTCAGCTTCGGCGTCTTCGCGAAGCACTATGCCTTCACCCCGGGCTATAAATACACCGTGCTGATGCGCACCGCCGGCTGGCTCAAGCTCAAGCCCGCCAAGGCCTTCGGCCTCTATCCGTTCGCCAAATGGCTGCTGCTGCGCGCGCGCTACAAATATGGCTTCGCCATCCCCGAATATATGGAGATCGGCCCAGGCCTGTTCCTCAACCGGTTCGGCGGCTTCTACTTTCATGGCGACACGGTGCTGGGCAGCAACGTCAACGTCACGCACGGCGTGGTGCTCGGCTACATGAACCGGGGTGCGCGCTCCGGCGCCCCGGTGATCGGCGACCGAACCTTCCTGGGCTCGGGCGCCAAGGTGATCGGCGGCGTGCAGGTCGGCGCCGAGGCAGCGATCGGCGCCAACGCCGTCGTGACGAAGGACGTTCCGGCGCGCGGGGTGGTCGGCGGAATCCCCGCGAAGCTGCTCTCGGACCAGGGATCGGACGGCTATATCAACCGCCTCGCCCCGCCGGAGCTGCTCGCCGCGTGCGAAGGTGCGTTGCACGGCTGGCGCTAGGTTAAGAACCTATTCAAGGCATTGAATACTGAGGATCCATTGCCACTGGTTGTACGGCGTTCGCCGAACGTCAGCCAGAATGGATTCCCGCCTGCGCGGGAATGACGAAAAGAGAATATGAGCCCCCAACCTAAGCTCAGCCGAAGATGAAGTCCGCCTGATCGAGCGCGGTGACGCCGCGAACGAAGATCGTGTCGGTGCCGCCCAGCTGGATCGTCACCCCCGCACTGCTCGTGGTGAAGCGCAGCGCCTCATAGGCGATGTCGAAGGCGCTGAGATCGATCCGGTCGGCCTCGATGCCGCCGCGGGCGAAGTCGGTGATCTCGTCGGCGCCCGAACCGCGGGAGAACACGAAACGGTCGCTCCCGCCGCCGCCGGTCAGCCTGTCCGCGCCGCCGCGCGCGCCGGCCGCCATGGTCATCGCATCGCCGACCAGCACGTCGTTGCCGAGCCCGCCGATCAGCGTATCCGCGCCGCCGATCCCGGTCGCCGTCATGCTCATTCCGTCGCCGACCAGCACGTCGTCGCCATCGCCGCCATCCAGCGTATCCCTGGCGGCGGCCGACGAGACCCATTCGATGTCGCCAACCAGAAGATCACTGCCTGCGCCGCCATAGAGCCGGTCGGTCTGCTGGCCGCCATAGAGCGTATCGCCGTCATCCTCACCGTAGAGCGTATCCTCGTTCTTGCCGCCGTCGAGCCGGTCGGCGCCGGTGCCGCCGCGCAGCGTATCGTTCCCGTCGTCGCCCGAGAGCGCATCGTCGCCTTCGCCGCCGGTCAGCACATTGGCGCCGGCGCTGCCGAGCAGGACATCGGCGAAGGCCGAGCCCTGCGCATTCTCGATACTGATCAGCCGGTCCCCCATCGCGTCGCCGCCGGTCGCGGTCTGGGCGCGCAAATTGACCAGCACCCCGCCGAGCGAGCCCGCATATTCCGCCGTGTCCGATCCTGCACCGCCGTCGAGCAGATCGCCGCCTGCCCCGCCGCGCAGCACATCCGCGCCGTCGCCGCCGGCCAGCCGATCCTCGCCACCGCTGCCGACCACGAAATTGTCGAGCACATTACCGGTCATCGTCGCGCCGATCGTCCCGGTATAGACGAGCTCCTCGATATTCGCGCCGAGCGTGTAGCTGGTCGCGGCGGTGCGGATGCGGTCGCGCCCCTCCCCCGCCGCCTCGATCACCTGATCGCCTGCCTCATAGACGACGTAGAGGTCGTTGCCCGTGCCGCCACGCAGCACGTCGTTGCCGCCGCCGCCATCGAGCTGGTCGTCACCGGCTCCGCCGGCCAGCAGATCGTCGCCGCCCCGCCCATAGAGCATGTCGCCAGCCAGCGGATCGTCGCTGCCGGTGATGCTGTCGGCATAGTTGGAGCCGATCACGGTCTCGATGCCGATCAGCCGGTCTCCCTCGGCCTCGCCGCCGCGATTGACGTTGGTGACGAGGTTCACGGTGATCGCGGCGGACTTGGTGTAGTCGACCTGATCGCGCCCTGCGCCGCCGTCGAGCAGGTCCGCGCCCGCGCCGCCCACAAGCTTGTCGTCGCCGTCGAGCCCATAGAGCGCGTCGTTCAGCGCCTTGCCGTAGAGGCTGTTGTCGAGCGCGTTGCCGGTGCCGGCGAAACCGCCGCCGCCGGTGTAGCTGAGATCCTCGACCCCGTCGGCGAGCGCCAGCGAAGAGAGGCTCGTGCGCACGATGTCGAACCCGCCGCCGATCGCTTCGATCACCTGGTCGCCGACATTGTCGACCACATAGGAGTCGTCGCCCGCGCCGCCGATCATCACATCCGCGCCGACGCCGCCGTCAAGCGTGTCGTTGCCCGCGCCGCCCTCGATCCGGTTGGCGTTCGCGTCACCTGTCAGCGTATCGGCGAAGGCGCTGCCGACCAGCCCCTCGATCCCGGCCAGACTGTCGCCCTGCGCATCGCCGCCCGAGAGGATATGGGTCGCGAGGTTGATCTTCACGCCCGCGGCGCTTCCCGAATAGACCGCCATGTCGAAGCCGCCGGCGCCGTCCAGCCGGTCGCCCGCCGCGCCGCCGACCAGGATCTGGTCCGCCCCGTCGCCGATGATCGTATCGGCAAAGCCGGTGCCGATGAAATGCTCGATCCCGTCGAACCGGTCGCCTTGGGCATCGCCGCCGCTGCTCGCACCGGTCTGGAGGTCGATCGAGACGGCACCCGCATTGGCGCTGTAGTCGACCGTATCGACACCGTCTCCGCCGATCAGCATATCGGCGCCCGCACCGCCCTGGAGCAGGTCGTCGCCGCCGCGTCCTTCGAGCCGGTCCGCGCCCGCGCCGCCATACAGCGCCTCGGCACTGCTCACGCCCGTCAGCGCATCGTCGAAGGCCGAGCCGACCAGCGCCTCGATGCTCGTCAGCCGATCGCCCGCCGCATCGCCGGTGCCGCCCTGCACTGAGAGGGCAAGATCGACTTGCACCGCCGCAGCCGAGCCCGAATAGTCGGCGGTATCGAGCCCGTCGCGCCCATCGATCCGGTCCGCGCCCTGGCCGCCGGCCAGCCGGTTGCTGCCTGCGTCGCCGTTCAGCACATCGTCAAACGCCGAGCCGATCAGGCCCTCGATCGCGACGAGGCTCACGCCACCCGAGGCGGTGCCGGCGGCAAGGTCCGCGGTCACCATGCTCACACCGGTCGAAAAGTCGGCAGTGTCGACACCCGCTCCACCGTCGAGCCGATCCGCCCCGCCCTTACCCACGAGCCGGTCGTCCCCGGCGCCGCCCGACAGCACATTGGCCGCGCCATCGCCGACCAGCACATCGCCGAAGCCGCCGCCGACCAGATTCTCGATCCCCGCGAGCACGTCGCCTTCGGCATCGCCGCCGCTGCCGGCGCCGCCGAGTAGTGCGTTCACGGCCGCGCCGCTCGCCGAGTAATCGGCGGTGTCGATCCCGCCGCCGCCGGTCAGCCGGTCCGCGCCCGCGCCGCCGATCAGCACATTGTTGAAGCCGTCGCCGGTCAGCACGTCGCCGAAGCCCGAGCCGATCAGCCGCTCGACCCCCTGGAGCCGGTCGCCCTGGGCATCGCCGCCG
>Ga0247823_10000005_pt1 | contig 124752 bp, 121 predicted proteins | sample 13C_PalmiticAcid_2_FD_192426 | JGI IMG/M metagenome (GOLD analysis project Ga0247823, IMG submission 192426) | Soil microbial communities from agricultural site in Penn Yan, New York, United States - 13C_PalmiticAcid_Day30 | ecosystem: Environmental > Terrestrial > Soil > Agricultural land... | reverse complement strand
GCTGCGCGCGATCGAGGTCGGCGGCGTCGACCATATCTGCTTCGGCGCCGACTGGGATGGGGGCGGCGGCCTCAAGGGCATCGAGGATATTTCGGCGCTGCCCAAGATTACCGAGCGGCTGAAGGCAGCGGGCTATTCGGACGCCGACATTGAAAAGATGTGGAGCGGCAATATTCTGCGGGTGCTTGCAGCGCAGGGGAAATAGGCGTCGGCCTATTTCCGCCGATAGCGGAAATACCAGATTTCATGTCATATGTCAATCATAGCATTGAAATATAACGATTTTATTAGGTTTTTTTCTTGAGAAAATAATCAGGCAATCACCCAGCAATCACCATTTTCGAAGGGGATGGAAACCTCATGTCCCGCAAGAATACTTACCCGCAGCGGCGCCATTAAGGCCTCTCTCCGCCGCGTCGAGTGGGCGTCCGTGCTATCCAAGCCCGGTGTGAGGATGAGCGTGCAATAGGCACCCCCTTCGTGGGGTGGCCGGCGTGCAAAAACGACCCCTTCATCCCGGGGCTATAGGCGGCCTTTCGAACCAGATTGGCGTTTTTCGGAGTGGGGTCGACTATTCCGGATCCTTGCGAGAGAGATTGGCGCGCACCTGATCGACCAATGTCAGCAGTCGGTCCTTTTCGGCGTCGGTCAGGCCCTCGGTTGCTTCGCGTGTTACCGCGCTCGTTACCGCGCCGACTTCTTCGAGCAGATCGGCGCCGCGGGGGGTAAGGTACAGGCGCAGGGCGCGGCGGTCTGATTTGTCGGTTCGTCTCTCCACCACTGCTGCTTCTGCTAACCGATCGATCATTCTGGAGAGGGTTATCGGCTCCACTTCAATGAGTTCTGCCATCTCGCCCTGCCGGATGCCCTGATTGCGTCTCAGATACACCATCAGCCGGTATTGCAGCGCCGTGATACCAGTATCGCGTGTCCGGCTGTTGAAGGAGCGTCGAAACAGGCGAGCCGTGTCGTCCAACAGAAATCCGATGGATGTCACATCAGTCCTTTCAATGTGAGCCGAAAAGCCGCTTCCGCCGAAGGCGAGGGGACCGGACGGAATATGGTCGGGCGACATGTGTCAAGCCAACCGGTCACAGACAGCTCGCGACCAGGAAGTTACCCGGATCCAACCCGGCTTGCAACTTTGGTCGCTGGGGCGCCGGCTCCAAGCGTGTGTGTTCAGCGGTGGCCGCGCCCGTCTCGGTCACTGGAATCTACGCCGGAGCCGATGCCACTGCGCCAGCACCTATCTGATATTTCGTCAGTCGCGTTTCCAAGGAATCGTTCCTCCGCCATAGCAATTCCCATTGCATCATGCCGGCTCAACAGAAGGGAATTCTCGTGCGCGCATTGATCAGTCGGGAAAAAGCGGGCCCCGCCGCCCTGGTTTTGGATGAACTACCCGTGCCGGAGATCGGCAACGATGAAGTGCTGGTGAAAGTGAGCTATTGCGCGCTGAACTTCCCTGACCTGCTCATTATCGAGGATAAATATCAGGTGCGGCCGCAGCGCCCCTTCACGCCAGGGTTCGAAGTGTCGGGCGAGATCGTCGCGGTCGGCGCGGCGGTGAGCTGTCTTTCGGTCGGCGATCCCGTCATGGCGATTGTAAAATGGGGTGGCTGCGCCGAATTTGTGGCAGCGCATCAGGATCAATGCTTCCAGATACCCGAGAAGATGACCCGACAAACTGCCGCGGGGATGCTCTTCACGTTCGGGACCAGCCTGTTCGCCCTTCGCGAAGGCAACGTACAGCGCGGCGATGTGCTGCTTGTTCTTGGCGCTTCGGGCGGGATCGGCGGGGCGACCGTTATGCTGGGAAAGGCGATGGGCGCCCAAGTCGTGGCGGCGACTTCTTCTACGGAAAAAGCCGAGCTCGCAATCCGGCTCGGAGCCGATGCAACGGTCGTTTATCCGGCGGCAGCGATGGACCGTGACGCGCAGCGCGCGCTGTCCAAGAGCCTGCGCGAGGCGTGCGGTCCGAAAGGAGCCACCGTCGTCTGCGATCCCGTCGGAGGCGACTATGCGGAAGCCGCATTCCGGGCGCTCGGGTCCGAAGGACGATATCTCATATTGGGCTTCACGGCCGGGATAGCGAAGCTGCCACTCAACCTGCCTCTGATGGGAAGCAATAAAGTGATAGGCGTTTCGTTCGAAGCTTCGGCGGCGCGAACGCCTGGCCTCCGCCAGACCGTGATCGGCAAACTTCTGGACTTGTGGCGCGATGGACAGGTCGCTCCGCATATTTCCGCCATGTTCGCTCTTGATGATGCTGTCGACGGGATGCAACTGCTCGCCGGTCGCCGGGCGGCCGGAAAGATTCTCGTTGCGGTTGATCCAGCACTGCCAGCTGCGGCGGGCAGGACATGAACGTCGATGCCGCGCATGCTTATGCCGAGCTTGTCGGTCGGCGCAGGTCCGTTCGCGCTTATCTTCCGCAGCCTTTGCCTGAGGCGTTGATCAGGGGCATCTTGGCAACAGCACAGCAAGCGCCGTCGAATTGCAATGTGCAGCCGTGGCAGGTGCATATCGTTTCCGGCGCGGCGCGTGAACGGCTGGCGGCAGCGATGTACGCAGAGGGTGAGGCAGGCCGGATGACGCTCGACCTGCCTCGCGTGGGCCATTATCCGGGCAAATATCGTGAGCGACAAGTCGGGGCGGCAAAGGCCTTGTTTGCGGCGACCGGGGTGGGGCGCGACGACCCGGCGGGTCGCAAGCAGTCGATGCTCCGAAATTATTCGATGTTCGACGCCCCGCACGCCGCCTTCATTTTCATGCCCCGGGCTTTTGGGCTTCGTGAGGCGGTCGATGTCGGTATCTATGCCCAGACCTTCATGTTGGGAGCGTCGGCCCATGGCGTCGCCTCCTGCGCCCAAGGCGCGCTGACACACCACGCCGCCATATTGCATCGCGAACTGGCCGTCGCGGAAGATCTGCTTTGCATGCTGGGCATCAGCTTCGGCTGGGCCGACGAGGCTCATCCTGCTAATGGCGTCAGGACGGGTCGGGCTCCGCTCGAGGAGGCGGCCCACTTTCACACATGATGGCCGCCATGCGGTGCACGCAACGCGGGAGTCTGGCTTTGCTTCTCAGGGGCGGGTTCGGCCCGCCGTGATGCGCTCGATAACCGTGTCCATTTCTGCGATGCCGCTCAAAGGGATAGCGAATTCGTCCATCGCATCTATTTCGATGAGATGGCTCATGAGATCGTCGCAGGACGGCGCCTCGGGCCCTTCAGAATACCAGCCTCGCGTCAGCCCGACAAAGAGACGCGAGTATTTTCCGCCAAGAACCGAATACATGTTCTGCGACGTGTCGCATTGCCGGCTCGCCATATAGCAGGCCAATGCCGCGACGAATTCCGGCTTCATGCCTTCGCGGAACCGGGCGGTCCGTTCGCCCGCCGCTTTCAGAAACGCCTTATCGGGCCTATCGGCGAGGGGCGTGCCACCCAGGCCGCCACCTTGGGCATTGGGGAAGATCGCATTCACGGCGATACCTGGCGGGGCTTCCTGCGCGATGACATTCATCAATCCGATCAGCGCCGTCTTGGCCGCGCCATAATTTGCGCGATAGGGATTGCCGAATATTCCGGACTGCGATGCAACGAGCACCAGACGTCCATAGCCTTGCTCTATCATCGCCTTGTAGGCGGGCTGGCACACATGGAACGCGCCTTTTGCATGAACGGCGAAGACGGCTTCGATATCCTCTTCAGTCAGATCGCCGAACGCCCGGTTTCGTTGATTGCCGGCGTTGCTGATCACGATGTCCACCCGCCCGAACCGCTCGAGCGCGGTATCCACGATCGATCGTCCGCCCGATGCGGTGGCAACGCTGTCATAGCTGGCGATCGCGCGCGCACCCAGCGCTTGGAGCTCGGCAACGATCGCGTCGGCAGACTGGCGCGCGCCGCCGGAGCCGGTCGCATCCCCCCCGAGATCGTTCGCGACGATCGCCGCGCCGCGCCGCGCGAGTTCCCGGCAGAATGCCGATCCGAGAGCGCCGCCCGCTCCGGTGACGACCGCGACCTGACCGGAAAAGTCGATGGGTGCTTGTGGGTTGGAACCGCTCAAGGCGCTTCACGCTGACAGGCTCTTGGCGCGTCCTTCCAGCCGGTATCGGCGGGCGCGTGCCGGTCACCGCTGCGCGCGCAACTTTTCACAGCAACCCCTTTTCCTCGGCAGTCTGAAGGTCCTCCGGGTCGGCTCCTGCCTCGCGCATGGCCTCGACCACCGCGGTTGTGCCCGACGCCACCGAGGGGAAGCCGAGATAGGGCGACAGCTGAATCAGGAGGCCCTCAAGCTCACTGGCGGTCAGGCCGTTGGCGAGACCGATCTTCACGTGATTTTTCGCTTCGAGAGGCTGCCGCGACGCGATCAGCGCGGCGATGGTCACAAGGCTCTTCTCCTTGCGGGTCAGCCCTTCATGTTGCCAGACGTCATGGAACGCCCAACTCGCCGCCATTCGCGTAATGAGCGAGCCGAATCGGTCGGATTCCGCTGCGCTTCTGAACGCGGTGCCGAATTTTTCTCCCATCACCGAGGTGATGAAGTCGACCCCCGATTTCTGCTTGTCGTTGAGCTCCGGCATTTTCGGCCTCCGTCTGGTAAAGGATGTTGGACGGACGCTATCGCCAGCGCTGCGGGAGGGTCAAGAAAGCCGGATGCGCAATCCGCGGTTCGCCCGATTCTATCGCAAATGTGAACTCTCGGCTGCGCCATTGACTGGCGCGTCCTCGTCGATCGATGCTCTGTCACATTTCGGGTCTCGGGCCGCCGAGCGAGGAAGGCAGGACAGGAGGCGGATGTGACAAAGAGGTTGCAGGGCAAGGTAGCGGTCGTGACCGGCGCAGGTCGAAACATCGGGCGTGCGGAGGCACTTTTGCTGGCGCGCGAGGGCGCGCGCGTCGTCGTCAACGATTTCGGTGGTGGCCCGAACGGCGACGAGCCGGGTGATGTGGGTCTGGCGGAACGGGTTGCCCAAGAGATCAGGTCGGGTGGCGGCGAGGCGGTGGCCGAAACATCAAGTGTCGCGAGCATGGAGGGCGCCGCCGCCATCGTCCAGAAGGCCGTCGACACCTGGGGCCGCATCGATATCCTGATCAACAATGCAGGAATCGTGCGGGCGGGTCCGATCGAGGAACTGGAAGAAAAGGATTTCGACCTGGTGGTCGGGGTCAGTCTCAAGGGCAGCTTTGCCACGGTAAAGGCTGCGGTGCCGCACTTTATCCGTCAGAAGGGCGGCGTAATCATCAACACGGGCTCGACATCAGGGTTCGGGCATTATGGGATGAGCAATTATTCCGCCGCCAAGGAGGGCGTGTGCGGGTTCACGCGCTCCGTCGCACGGGATCTCGGTCAATATGGGGTGCGCTGCAACAGCATCCGGCCGGTCTCGGCACAGACCGGCACGCGCACGGCAGGCGTGATCGAGACGCTCGAGCGCTCGTCGGAGCTTGGGCAGACCTTCAATTTCAACCGGCCGCTCGCGTTGCGCCGGATTATGCCGCTCGCCGAGCCTGTCGCAGCGCTCGCGGTTTGGCTGTGTACCGATATCGCCCGCCATGTTTCTGGGCGCGACTTTTTTGTTCAAGGCGATGAAGTCGGCCTGTTTCCGGAAGTCGAGCTCTCGCGGTCGGTCTTCCAGGAGGGGGGAATCACTCTCGAGGGTCTCGAGGACCGGGGAGTGGTCGAGTATCTGCTTGGCGACATAAAAAACCGCTTCGTGTGCAGTCGCTGAGGTGCCCGTGGTTCTTTCCGGGGAAGAGACATCCTGGTTCCGCCCCATTGCGGAGGTAGCGGCGTGACCGGGACGGGCCATGCTCCGGCCAGTTCTGCGGGCCTGGCCCTCCCTGGGGAGGGACAGTCATATATCGGTCCTCAACCCGCTCCGCTGCATCCCGACGCGGTTACGCGCGCGTGGATGGCATCGTTCATGGCCGGCAACGGTTACCCCGGACTCGCCGATGTCGCCCTGTGCGAGCCGCTTGAGGGGACGGCGACGAAGCTCCGCCTCGCACTGAGCTGGAAGCCCGGCTTCGCCGGCCCCGGGCGCGTGATGATGAAGGGCGGCTTTTCAGAGCATCGCGAGCGGATGGCGTATCTCTATGCGCATGAAGCCCGTTTCTTTCGCGAGGTCGCTCCCGGTCTCGATGTAACGGTACCGACGTGCTTCGGGACGGCGGAGGATCCGGGGACGGGGCAATATCTGGTGGTCATGGAGGACCTCGATCTCGTCGGAGCCCGTTTTTGCCGAGTGGAGCAGCCTTTCGACCTGGAAACGGCGAAGGCGTTCCTCGACATGCTTGCACGGCTGCATGCGGCCTACTGGGATTCGGACGTATTTCAGCCAGCTGGGCCCTTCCAGAGTCTCAACCACTGGGAAGCGCTGCCATCCGGCGCTCGCGGAAATTACCAGCGCGGCCAACTCGAAGAAACAAGGTTCAGGCAATATCTTGACTTGCCGCGCGGACGGGCCCTGCCGCAGATTTTCCATGATCATCGACGCATGACACTGGCGCTGGAGCGCGTGACGGAATTCGGTCGTGCGAGACCCTGGAGTCTTGTCCATGGCGACTTCCATATCGGCAACCTCTATCAGACGGCGGACGGTCGCCCGGGCGCGCTCGACTGGCAAACCTGGTCGCGAGGACATTGGGCCCATGATGTGACCTACTTCCTCGTCTCGGCGCTGGATATGCTGGACCGGCGGAGGTGGGTTGACGACTTGATGGGCTTTTATCTCCAGAGCCTCGCGGCTCATGGTGTTGCCAGACCTCCTTCCCGTGCCGAAGCGATGGAGGCATTTCGCATTCATCTGGTTTACGGACTGTTTTTCTGGCTCGTCAATCCGGTCGCCTTCCAGTCCGAGGCGAATAACGCCTCGGTCGCGCCCCGTTTTGCGCTCGCCGCTGTCGATCATGGTCTTTTCGATGACCTTTGACATCGCCCAACGCTTAATTTCGCAGGTCCGCGCGTCCGACCAGAATTTCTGTGGCGACCGATGGCCGCGAGATGGGGCCTCGGCCTGGATTCTGCGCGCCCCGGAAAGTTGAGGAGAAGTTGAGATGAGAATTCTGAACGGCAAGGTCGCCGTGGTGACAGGCGGAGCGACAGGCATCGGCAAGGCGATGGCGCTGGCGCTTGCCGGCGAAGGCATGGCGGTGGCGATCGCCTCGACCAACTTTGAACGGCTCGAAGCAGCCGCGACGGAAATCCGCGCGGCGGGAGGCGCGGTGGCCACCTATGTCTGTGATGTTACCGACCGGGGGGCCGTGCGGAACCTGGCGGCCAGCGTCACGCGGGACCTCGGCGCACCGGATCTCGTCTGCGCCAATGCCGGTGTCACGACGTTCGGCCCCTTCCTCGACCATGCCGATGCGGACTGGGACTGGGTTATCGACGTAGTTCTTCGCGGGGTGACCAATTGCGTGCAGGCTTTCTATCCGCTGTTGGCCGAAAAGCGGGCGGGCCACCTCATGATCACCGGTTCGCAGACCGCCTATTGTCCTGACTGGGTACTGCAGCACGGCCCCTATGTCGCGGCCAAGGGCGCTGTCCACGCGCTAGCCCTGGCGCTGCGTGCCGAAGCCGCAGAGCTGGGGGTGGAGGTCTCACTGCTTGTGCCAGCGGCGACACGGACCGATGTTAGTCTCAGCGCCCGCAGCCGTCCAGGCCGATATGGCTCTGGACTGGTGGGGCAGGTCAGAATGCGCGAGGATGCTCCCAAAATGCTGGACCAGTATCCCATGTTCATCGAGGCCGAAGAAGCGGCCAGACGGGCAATTCACGGCGTCAAGACCAATGCGGCGATCACAGTTACCCATCCGGGCATGAAGCCGCTCGTTGACGATTATCTTGAACGCATCGCAGCCGCCTACGACCTCGCGGCAAATTATGATCCATTGCCTTGACGCGTATCGATGACGGCGGGCTACCGAAAGGAGGTGCGATGAATATCGAAGGCGATCTCTATCAAATCGGCGTCGTGGTGCGCGATATCGAGGTCGGGATGGCAACATATGGTCGCCTGTTCGGCGTCGGACCTTTCTGGCGCCTCGACACCGATTATGAAGGGCGGTTCCGTGACTGGCGGGGCCGGTTTGCCAACCGTAACGCGTTCGCGCGCTGGGGGTCGCTCTATCTGGAAATGGTCGAGCCGGTGATCGGCGAAGGCAATGCCAAGGAATGGCTGGCGACACGCGGTGAGGGCATCTTCCATCTCGGCTTTGCCGTCGACGATCTCTCGCAGCGGCCCGGCGGCGTCGAATGCGTTTTCGAGGCCTGGGGAGCTCGCCTGCCTGACGGCAATGCGGCGGTCATCCATCTCGATACGGTGGACGAGCTTGGTTATTATGTCGAGTTGTCCGCTCGCTCGCTCGTCAAGCGCGTGAATGCAACCATCGACGAAAAGCTCGCAGGCCTTTGAATCTTGGGCGGGGGGCGGTCTGTTCGATGGATCACGGGCGCGAGCGCTTCTGGCGGCGCCATTGCGAGGCCGTCATGCCCGCTCGCCGCAGAAACATCGCCCGGAACAGGCGGCTGTCGCTATACCCCACAATCTCGGCAATGCGTTCGATGCTGTGGTCCGACTTGTCGAGCAGGCGAATGGCAGCATTGAAGCGCAATTGCTGTACATAGGAGCTCGGTGACAGGCCGAGCGTTTCGCGAAACCGCCGGTTGAGCGTCGCTGCGCTCGTCGAGAGGGTCGTCGCAAGTTGAGCGAGGTCGACCGGCTCGGCGAAGCGCTGCTCGATCCACAATTGGGCTCGCAACACGAGCCGGTCTTCAGACAGCTCTATCTCGTCGTCGTCGATTCCGGTGACCGACGACAGCCACCGGGCAATAGCGGGAGAGAAGAGCCGTTCCATGATCCTCACGATAAGGCGCAAATCGTGACCGAGACCGCTAGCGATGAGGATGGTGCCGTGATCGATGATCGACATCGCCGTCTCCAGACGCTGACGCGGATACATTGCACGCACAAGAGGCTGCAGCGCCCGCGCTACCGGAACGCGCATATGCGCTGTAAGCCCAGCCGCGACGAGGACCAGCGCCGCGCCGCCACTGGCTCCGATTATCGCACCGCCAGCATGCTGGCGCTGTAGCCAACGGATCAGTGGTGCGTTGTCGGTGATCCGATCGCGCATCGCGCGGCTTCCGACGACGCGGAAGGCCGGCAGCCAGATCATGGCATATTGCTCGCTGGAATCGAAATCGATCCTGTCCCATGCGCCGATGCCCAAGTCTTGGGGAAGCGCCGCCTTGTCCGGTACGAATATCCGCAAACGGGTCTCCATGCCCGTGCCGTCGGGCGCGGAAAATATCCTCGCGATCCTGTCGCGCGCTAGAAAATAGCAGTCAGTCAGCGCGCCGACGCTTGCGAGATAGGCGCCGGGAAGCACCACAAGGGCGATGTCGGTCATCGCTCCGCTTGGAAGCGGCGACGCGCAACTTTCAAGCCCTTGGCTGGGCGGCGCCCCCGGGCCAATCAGCCTTCCGACGCCTTGCGCAACATGACGGCCCGGTCCCCATCGCGAACCGCGACCAGCCGCATGCCCGGCTGGGTCACTTCGGTGAATGCCTCGAATGGCTCGCGGGTGCCTGCATGGCGAACGCGCACAAATGTGTCCTCGTCCACCGTGAGCGTGAGTTCGCCTAATTCACCCGCATCGACCGTGACGCTGTCGGGCCTAACGGACCGGACCGTCACAGCGATCGCACTCGGCTTGGCTGCCGACTGAACGCGAGAATCGAAAGTGACCCTTAGCCGGTTCGAGTTGTTGGCGAGGCTGCAATGCGGTGTGCGTGGGTGCACCACCAGGACATCTCCAGGCATATAATCGGTCGTCGCCCAGCAATCGTCGGGGACCGCGTCGCGGGGGAACGGGTAGGGCGAAGGCTTGCCAATGTTGTGGAAATAGCCCCGGTTGGTCTGACCGACCGCGATCGCGAGCCCGCCCATGTCGCGGGTGCAGGGCGTGAGGCTGATCCAAACAGGGCGGTAATCCTGGATGCCGGGACTGAAAAACCCGTCCTGGTGAACAGTGGTGACGGGTCCTCCGGGCGGGTAGGTGCGATACTGGACGATGGGGACCGCGCAGGTCGGTTCGCCCAGAATATTCTCCAGCACTTGCCGGTTGGCGGGATGTTCGAGCAATTGTTTCGCAATGCCATCGTACCGGGCGTCCTCCTCCATTCGTTCCGGAAGCGCCTTGCCTGTCCAGGTGCCAGTGATATCGCCAGCCACCGTCAGGCCGAGCTTTGTGGACACCGCAAGCATCGCATCGCGAGCGGCCTCGACCGATCCCGCGTCGAGAACCCCGCGAAGCAGCAGATAGCCATTGTCATTGTAGAATCTATCGAGCGCGCAATGGTCCCTGAGAAGATGATTGCAGCTTTCCAGCTCGCGTTCGGGATTTACATATTTCACGTGCATGTCTTCGGCATCGGGCCGGTTGATCGCATCGACTGACATGGGTTGACCTCTCCAGATGGTTGCGGGCGTCCGTTGATCGGTTCGTTGCGCCATTGAACAGCAAATACGCCAAGAAATACCGGATTCAAATCGTCAATGATCGGATATTTTCGATCAAAGACCGGCATGTCCGTAGATTTGCCGATATTCGACGCGGGCAACTCGGCTCAATCGGCGGCCTGCGCGCAAATCCACATGCTCAGGAGCATGTATCCCATATCTGATATCGTTCGGGCAGCGGTTGCGCGAAGAAACCGGCACCTGCTGTTCCAAAGGACGACGCGCAAGATTTTCGGCCCGGACAGTCTGCGATGCCTGGCATCGGCACTCGCCTCCGCGGTGCCCGCGTCGCCCACGACGATTGCTATCGGTCAGTTGCTGCGCGATAATCCGATCTGGTCGGCCCAAGCGCGCCAACCCGTCAGAAAAAGGGCTCCACCATCAAGATCGCGGACCGTCATCTTCTGGAACTGATCGAGGCGGTGCACGCGGGTCCTTATGAGGCCTCGCCCTGGACGAGCGCGTTGTCGGGGCTGCGTGCGGCGATGGATGCCGGGCTCGCAAACCTGATCTTTCGGGTCCGGGGCAAAGGCGCGGAACCCGGGCGGCAGGTCGTCCACATCAGCGCAGATGCCGACCTGGAGGTCATACGCGCGCTCCATGCCGAAATCGTCGGAGACGCGGATATTTTCGCTTATTTCAGCATGGATGCGGGGCGAGTCTACGGCATCGATGAATTGTTGGAAATCGATTTCGCCGAGCAGGTTCGCGCCTTGCACGAATTTGTTCGCCGCGCGGGGCTGAAGGGGCTGCGTATCGCTCGGATTGAGGACGGACGGGGACGATCGGCCTGGATCACGGTTGCCCAGCCCCGGCGCGGCAATGATTTCACCCCGGAGCGGGTGGATCTCCTGGCGGCGCTGTTGCCGCATTTTGCGCTGAGCCTGCGCAGTTACGGGCTGATCGAGGAAATCTCGGTGAATGCCGAGGTCGCGGCCCGCCTGGCGGGCGCCTTCAACCAGGCCTGCATCCTGCTCGACGATGATGGAAAGGTGCGCCATTTCGAAAATCAGGCGGCGGAGCTCGTGCAGGCCGATGGTTGGCCGGCCTTGCGGATCGGCGCGCCGCTGAAGACCGGTGACCGGCGTCTGGACCGGCTGGTTGCCCAGTGGCTGCAGGCGCTTGCCGAGCCTTCGGCCAAGACGGAATTGGCACTCTCGACCGACGGCCACTGCGAACTTCTCCTTGTAGAATTGGGGGCCAAGCTCAGTCCCCAGTCCCACATGCCCGCCGTTGCCGCATTCATTGGGCACAAGACGCCCGGTCGCCCCCGTCTGCGAGGCGCCGCAGCGCTTGGCGCGGCGTGGGGCCTAACTCCGCGCGAAGCGGAGCTGACGCTGTTGCTTGCAGGTGGACTATCTCTCGCTGAAGCCGCCCGACATCTGTCGATATCCGAGCAGACGGTGCGCTTCTATTCAAAGAGAATCTATTCGAAGACAGGCGCCCACGGCCAAGTGGACCTGGTGCGCCGGGTGCTGACAAGCGTCGTCGCACTCGCCTGAGCGCGCAAGTAAGGCACGAGGGGGACGGGCGGCGCGCCGAGGTTCGCATTCGCGGGCTCTTCGGTCTCGCCCGACCAAGAATTTGCCTTGCTGTAGAGTGGCACTATACATGTGCGCGCATGGTGAGAGGAGAATCGCGTGAGTGACATCGAATTTGCGGGCCGTGTCGCGCTTGTAACGGGCGGTGGTAATGGCCTTGGCCGTGAGTATTGCCTTGAGCTCGCCCGGCGCGGTGCACGGGTAATCGTCAACGATCTGGGCGGTTCCGGATCGGGCTTAGGGCAGTCAGGCGCCGCAGCCGACGCGGTCGTCGATGAGATACGCGCTGCAGGCGGCCAAGCGGTTGCCGACCATGGCTCGGTGGCTTCGCGGGCCAGCGCGGCGGCGATGGTTGCAAAAGCGGTGGAAAGCTTTGGCCGGCTCGATATCGCGATCATCAATGCCGGAGTGTTGCGCAACAACCGGTTCGAGGATCTTACGGACGACGAAATTGATATCGTGCTCGACGTACATCTCAAGGGCGCCTTTTATGTTGCGCAGCCCGCTTATCGTGAAATGGCGAGAAACGGCTATGGCCGCTTTCTCTTCACCGGCTCGGCCTCGGCGATGTTCGGACATGCCTGGCAAGCCAATTACGCTGCGGCGAAAGGGGCTATGGTCGGCCTGTCCAACACGGTAGCGATCGAAGGCGCCCGGCACGCTATCCTCTCCAACGTCATCTTGCCGACGGCGGGGGACACCCGCCTTCGCGAAGAAATGCTTCCCGGTTTCATGGAAGCGGAGCCATTTGCGACCCAGATGAAGGGCGTGGATTTCGCCGCCATCAGGCCCGAGATGACTTCGGCCTATAATGTGCCGCTTGCACTCTATCTCGTTAGCGAGGCTTGCCGGGACAGCCATGGTGTCTACAGCCAGTGCGCCGGTCGTTATGCGCGCGTTTTCATGGGGCCTTGCGATGGATGGTTGTCGCCGCGCGGCGAGGCACCGTCTTCCGACGATGTGGCGGCGCATTGGAACATGATCTCACGTCCTGGCGTCCCCCATCGCCCCGAGAGCGTATATGAAGAGATTGCGCTGGTGGTCGACCAGCGCAAGGCCGGAAATTAATCCGTCTGGCTTTCCCGCCTGCCCTGGGGACGGAGCGGTCGATCATAGGATACGTCGCTCCGGTCGCGCCGGTTAGGGCCACTTGCATTGAGCTTGGCTACATAGGCGGGCGGCGTGTCACGGGCGTTGAAGGTTCCGCTATATTCGTTGACGCAGACGCGATGCGCGATCGCCCATTTGTGGTTGCGGCGCTCGAATCGGTCGATGTACCGGCCAAAGGCGAGCGTGGGCGGCCCCTCCCTGTTCGCACCCCAGAAGCAGTAATAGGATTCGACATGCGCTGTGTCGCCATCCAGGTCGATGTTGACGTTGCTGATGCTGTGCTGATGGCGCGTTTGCGTCTCCCCATGGAAATTCAAGGCCCAGCTTACGAAGGTTTCGGGATTCCCCTCGCTCACGCCATGCTCGTCATAGGCGTCGGGATGATAGGCCGACAGCATCAGCTCCCTGTCCGCGCGGTCCACGCCGCGACAGTAGCGGAGCAGCGCATCGTTGATCGCGTCCTTGTCGATCAGGCGCTGCATTTGGTCGGGGAGCGTCATCGGCGGCCTCTCGCTTGGTGAAGATTGCGGTATCATGGCACGTCGTCGGACCCCCCCGCCTCAATTTTTGCAATCGCGGGGACAGATTTCACATTCCCGATATTCGCCGTTGTGGCGGCGCGCGGGAGGGCGAAGCGCTAGGCACACCCGGCTAATCATGGAAGAGAGATGGTCATGACATATTTGCCAGCACCCGATTCCGAAACGCAGCTTGCGATCTATCGCCGCATGGCGCTGATCAAGGCCAATGACGAGCGCAGCCGCAAGGTCATCCGCTCGGGCAGGCTCGTAATGCCCTATTACAGCCCGCGCGGGCAGGAGGTGATCCCGAGCGCGATGTCGGCCTGTCTGACGGACGAGGATTATATCTGCACCATTTATCGCGGAACGCATGATATGCTCGCGAAAGGCGTGCCGCTCCGGGATTTGTGGGCCGAGCTCGCGGGCCGGGTCACCGGGACCTGCAAGGGCAAGGGTGGACCGATGCATATCACCCACCCCCGCTCGGGCGTCATGATCACGACGGGGATCGTCGGCAGTTCGATGCCGATTGCCAACGGGCTTGCATGGGCTTCGCAGCTCAAGGGCGATGGGCGGGTGACCATTGCCTACTTCGGCGACGGAGCATCGAACATTGGCGCCTTCCATGAATCGCTCAATCTGGCGTCCGTGTGGAAGCTGCCTGTGATTTTCGTCTGCCAGAACAATGAATGGGCCGAGCACACCGCCTATGCGAAGTGCACGTCGGTCGATCAGATCGCGAAGCGCGGTGCCGCCTATGGCATGCCCGGGGTACATGTGGACGGCAATGATGTTTTCGCAATGTATGCCGCCGCGAAAACGGCCGTCGATCGCGCGCGGTGTGGGGAAGGCCCGACGCTCATCGAGGCCATGACCTATCGCTTTCACGGCCATGTGTTCGGCGATGCCGATGGCTATATGGACAAGGCGCGCAAGGAGCGCGCCATGGCCGAAGACCCGGTTCCCCGTTTTCGGGATCATCTGATCGCGGCAGGCATCGCGGGCGAGGAGGAGCTTGTTTCCCTGGAGACGGAGATCGAGGGTCTTCTCGATGACGCGGTCGAATTTGCGCTCGCTAGCGATTTTCCGGGGCTCGAAGAACTGGGCAAGGACGTATTTGCTGAGGATGTACCGGCATGAGTGCTCGTGGTTCCGCTCTTGCAGAGGGCAAGTCGAATATCCTTTCGTCAGTCAATGCGGCTCTCGCCGATGCGATGCGCGAAGACGAGACGGTGCTGGTGCTCGGCGAAGATATCGGCGACGCGGAAGAGGGCGGTGTCGTCGGCGTGACGCGCGGTCTCTCGAGCGAGTTCGGCGACCATCGCGTTCGCACGACGCCGATCTCGGAGCAGGCGATCGTCGGCGCGGCGATTGGCGCCTCGCTGGCGGGGTTCAAACCCGTTGCTGAAATCATGCTCATGAACTTCTCGACCGTGGCGATGGATATGATCGTCAATCATGCCGCCAAATTGCGTTTCATGTCCGGCGGTCAGACCAATGTGCCGATCGTGATCCGCACGATGACCGGCACGGGGTTCGGATCGGGCGGGCAGCATTGCGACTATCTGGAAGCATGGTTCGCGCATACCGCCGGCATCAAGGTCGTCATCCCGTCGTCGCCTGCTGACGCTTATGGACTAATGCGCAGTGCGATCGACGATCCGGATCCGGTGCTGTTCATCGAGAATCTGCCAACCTATTGGAATCAGGACGATGCCGCGCCGCCGGGCTGTCGCGTCCCGATCGGCAAGGCCAACATACTTGCCGAAGGCAGCGATGTGACGATTTTAGCCTATGCCAGGATGATCCAGGAGGCGAAGCCGGCATTGGCAAGGCTGGCGGAAGAGGGCGTTTCTGCAGAGCTGATTGACCTGCGCACCATCGCTCCCTGGGATCGTGAAACCGTGCTGGCGTCCGTCGCCAGGACCGGACGCCTGTTGATCGTGCATGAGGCGGTTACCCCGTTTGGTGCCGGCGCCGAGATCGCGGCCGTAGTGAACGAACAATTGTTCGGCAGATTGAAGGCGCCGGTCAGGCGTCTGGGCGGTGCCTTCTGCCCCGTGCCATTTTCAAAGCCGCTGGAAACTGCGTTCGCCCCACGGACCGACGACATCGTCGGTGCCGCGCGCGCGCTGCTGCAACCCGCATAATCTTTCACCCAGTCAAGAGGACGAACCATGGCCATCGAAATTCTCCTGCCCAAGATCGGCTTTTCCATGAATGAAGGCATTTTGGCCGAATGGCTGGTCGCGGATGGCGGGCAGGCGGTCGAAGGCGAGCCGCTCTATGCGTTCGAGAGCGACAAATCGACGCAGGAAGTCGAAAGCCCGGCGACCGGAACGTTGAGGATTGTCGCGACGCCAGGCGAGACATATCAGGTCGGCGACGTTCTCGGTACGATTGAGTAGGCGTACCACGGATGCTCGGGGCGCCTGGCATGGACGAATTCCAATCGCTCGATTTTACCTGCGATGACGATGGCGTCGCGGTGCTGCGGATGCATACGCGCGGGGGCCCGGCCCTATGGTCGTTCCGCGACGGTCTGCACCTTGAACTCGGTCAGGCGTTCGCCCTGATAGCCCGGAATCCCGATATAAGGGTCTTGATCCTGACCGGGACCGGCGACAGTTTTTGTGCGGGCTTCGACATGGCTGGCGGTCCGCCGCCGCCGATGACCCCTGCGGCCTGGAGCGAAACCGTGAGGCAGGGACGGGCGCTGATCATGAATCTGCTCGCGCTCGAAGTGCCCGTGATCGGTGCGGTCAACGGGCCGGCTTTCATTCATGCTGAACTCCCGCTTTTGTCAGATATCGTGCTGGCGGACGAAAGTGCCGCGTTCCGCGATATGCCGCACTTTCCAAGCGGCGTGGTTCCTGGCGATGGCGTCCAGATTTTGTGGCCGATGCTTCTTGGGCCGAACCGTGGCCGTTATTTTCTGCTCACTGGCGAAACGATCGACGCCGTTCAGGCTCTGCATTTGGGGGTGGTGGCCGAAATACTGCCGCCGGGCCGCCTGATGGAACGCGCGCGTGAACTCGCTGCGACGATCGCCGCGCGCCCGAAGGCGGTCGTTCGCAACACCAGACTTGCCCTCACCAGGCATTTGAAGGCGCGCTTCGAGGCCGAGCTGGAACAGGGCCTGTTGCTCGAAGGCCTCGCCATTCTCGATCGGTGATCGCGCCGGATTTAATGATTCGATATGTTGGAAGGAAGGTCGATGGAACTCGCTTCGGGACCCGCACAGGAGGCCGTGTCCGCGCTGCTCGACGAGCTCGTCGCGGAGGGTAGCGAAATCGGGATCCAGGTCTGCGCCTACCGCGGGGACGATTGCATCGTCGATACGTGGGCCGGCGCCGTTGCCAGCGGCATGGCCGCCCCGGTCACGCCCGATACATTGTTCAATGTCTTTTCGGTATCAAAGGCGGTTGCCGCCACGGCGGTTCACCTGCAGGCCCAGCGCGGATTTATCGATTATGACGCACCGGTTGCCCGCTACTGGCCAGAATTTTCGGAGGCTGGCAAGGGTGACGTCACCGTGCGACAGGTGCTCAGCCACGTGTCGGGCGTTTATCAGATGCCGCCCGATGTCACGCCCGAATTGATGACCAACTGGGATTGGATGACGCGCCGCATCGCGGAGATGCCCGCTGGATATCCCGCCGGGAGCCGTTCCTCCTATCAGGCAATGACTTTCGGCTGGCTCGTCGGCGAAGTCGTGCGCCGGACAGATCCCAAGCGGCGGCCCTTCGGCCGGTTCGTGAAGGACGAAATCGCCGACCCCATAGGCGCCACCGATCTGTGGCTAGGCATCCCCGATTCCGCTGAACCGCGCATCGCCACGCTGGATGCGGCGGCGGTCTATGTGGCGCCTGATGGCAATGCGATGCGCGAGGCGACGCCGCTCCAGGTCGACTTGATGCCCGATCCCTTCGAGCGCTCCTATGTCCGACGGGCCTGTATCCCCGCAGTCGGCGGGATTTTCAACGCCCGATCCTCGGCACGCTTCTGGGCGTTGATCGCCAACGGCGGCGCGTTCAATGGCGCGAGGTTGCTTGATGAGGACAGGGTGCGCGGCTTTACAGGCCACCGCCCGCATTTCGACGATGCCGACCCGGTATTTTTCGGAATGAAGGTGCCCGTCGCATGGTCGGGCTTCTGGCTCGGCGGCGATAGCCCGCCGACCGCGGCGCCGCGCAACCGCGAGGCCCTGTGCCATCCCGGCATGGGCGGCAATATCGGATGGGCCGATCTCGATGCACGCCTGGCGGTCGCGATCTGTCACAACCGGATGTTCGACACGAAGGATATCGCGCAGGACAATCGCACCCGCATCGGCGACGCGATCCGTCGGGCGCTCGCATCGTGACGCAATGGGATTATGTGATCATCGGTGCGGGGTCGGCCGGGTGCGTGCTCGCCTATCGTCTCTCCGAAGACCCGGCGAACAAGGTGCTACTCCTCGAGGCGGGCCCCGAGGATTCCAGCCCGTGGATCCATATGCCCAAGGGCGTCAGCAAGCTTTATACCGATCCGCGCCATATCTGGTATTTCCGGACCGAAGCGGATGGTGACACGCCCGAAGAGGTCTGGATCAGAGGCAAGATGCTCGGCGGCTCGTCGTCGGTCAACGGAATGATGTATTTTCGGGGCCAGCCCGAAGACTATGACGGTTGGGAAGCGGTGGGTGCGCGGGGCTGGAACTGGTCGACCATGGGCCGGGCCTTTCGCGAAATGGAATCGCACGAATTGGGCGACGACGGTATTCGCGGCGGATCGGGACCGCTGGCCATCCAGATCGCTCCCGATCGCACACCGCTCACCGAAGCCTTCATCCGGGCGGGCGAGCAAATGGGGCTGTCCCGGGTCCCGGACCTGAATCATCTCCGGCAGGAGGGGGTCGGCTATGCACCTCGGACGATTCGCCGCGGGCGGCGCATGAGCGCGGCGGCGGCCTTTCTGAAGCCGGCCAGAAAGCGCTCCAATCTGACCGTCATGACGGAGGTGACGGTCGACCGCCTCCTGATGGACGGGCTATGCGTGACGGGCGTTGCGGCCAGTGAAAACGGTTCTGAACGACGGTTCGAGGGCAGGGAGGTCATCCTGTGCGCCGGAGCCCTGATGTCGCCCCAGATTCTTATGCGGTCAGGAATTGGACCGGCTGACGACTTGCGGGCCGCCGGCGTAGAGATCGTCAGGGAAAGCCCGGGCGTCGGCAAGCATATGCTCGAGCATCGCCTCTTGATGATGGAATATGGGCTGTCGCGGCGTTACAGCCAGAACCGCGAATATCGCGGCTGGCGCCTCATCCGCAATGCCCTGCGGTATCAGTTGCAGGGCAAGGGGCCTCTCGCTGCCGGAGCCTATGACGTCGGTGCCTTCGCCCGCGTGATGCCCGATGCACAAACGCCCGACGTCGAGGTGCTGATGGCGCCCTATCTCGTGGGACGCGACGCGAAGGGGAATATGCTGCCCGATGCGCGGGAGACGATCCACCTCTTCGGCTACCCGTTGCGCTCGCTGAGCGAAGGGTCGCTGACGATCACGGGGCCTCAACCCTCGGCGCCGGCCCGGATCCGGCCCGGCTATCTCACCGATCCGTATGACCGCGCCATAACAGTCGCGATGTACCGCTATATCCGGCGTTGGATGGAGCAGCCGGCGCTCGCCGACATGGTGACGGGGCAGCTTGAGCCGGGGCGCTCGCTCCAGACGGACGACGAGATCATTGCAGCCTTCAAGGCGCGCGGCAACGCCGGCTATCACGCCTGTTCCACCTGCCGAATGGGCGATTTCAACGACGCGGTGGTAGACGAGAATGCAAGGGTTCGCGGCGTCGGGGGACTACGCGTCGTCGATGCGTCGATCCTCCCGGCGATGGTTTCGTCCAACACGAACGGACCCGTCATGGCGACCGCGTGGCGCGCTGCGGACCTGATTCTCGGCAGGGGCTGACAATCCGCCCGGGCATCCAGCCCAGCCCAGCGGCATCCAGCCCAAGCCCTGTCCGTCCGGACGCGGCACCCGCGCCTATCGCCGCTATCGGCCGAGGCGCATCGTCGCGCTCAGGATTGCGGCGTGAAACAGGGCATTGGTTGCCCCTCGTTTGTCGTTTCGCGCCACGTGAGCGACAGCCTCTGTCCGACGTGCAAAGCTTGGGGCTCGCAATCGACTATGGCGGTGAGCATGCGAGGGCCCTCGGCGAGCGTTACATAAGCGACCACATAGGGCTCGCTGCCTGCCACGACGGTAAAGCTGAAGATCTCCGCCTCGCCCGATGCCTCGAACCATTCGGTCTCGCCGCCGTCGTCGGGACAAAAGGGGCGCGGATACCAGTGTGCCTTGCCGGTGAGCCGCGACCGGCGGAGCAGCAGGCGGCCTTCCCTTGCTGCTTCGAAGAAAATCTCCGTATCGATGCCGGACGGGCCCGCGGGGAGAGGCGTAGACATGCTTATTCCCTTTCCATGATCAAGGTGGCGGAACCGTGGCGACCCCCGAGAGAGCCACCCGTCCCGTGAGCCAAAGCGAGCGACAAATCGGGAAGTTGAACGGCTGGATGAGCTTCGCCACGTAGCTGGCGCACCGCCTCGAGAATTTTGATCATCCCGCCGCGGTTCGCCGGGTGATTGTTGCAGAGGCCTCCCCCGTCGGTATTGACCGCGAGCCTTCCGGACCCCGAAATCAGCGCGCCATCGGCGACGAACCGGCCACCTTCTCCCTTGGCGCAGAAGCCGAGATCTTCAAGCTGGACAAGAACAGTGATCGTGAAACTGTCGTAAATGGAGGCGTAGCGTATGTCGGCGGGTGTCACCCCGGCGCGGGCGAAGGCCTCGGCTCCGGACCGGACTGCGCCCGAGCTCACGAGGTCGAGTTCGTCGCCGTGGGTGCCCCTTGCCGCTTGTCCCGCGCCGATGATCCGTACGAGGGGACGACCCGTACGTCGGGCGATGCCCTGTTCGGCGATCACGATAGCCGCAGCGCCGTCGCTCACGACGCAGCAGTCGAGGCGGCGCAGCGGGTCGGCCACCGACGGGGAAGCGAGCACGTCATCGACGGTGACGGGCTTCGGAAGCATGGCATGCGGATTATGTTGGGCATGCTCACTCGCCGCGACCTTGATCCACGCGAGCTGCTCCGCGGTCGTTCCGAACTCGTGCATGTGTCGCCGGGCTACCATCGCATAGCTTGCCGGAATCACCATCCGGTAAGGGCGCTCCCAAGGGAGATCGGGCTGGGCCGGATTGCTGCCGAGAGTTTGCGCCATGGCCTCGCTGCGCGGCCGCCCCGCCATCGCGACCACGGCGACGTCGCATAGGCCCGCTTCTACGGCCTCCGCCGCGCGCGCCGCAAGGATCAGATAGGCCGAACCTCCGACATCGGTGCTGTCGAAGAAGCGGAGCCGCAGGCCGAGATAGTCCGCCATATTGAGGACGCCGAGTCCTGGTGTATCGCCCGCGCAGCAATAGCCGTCGATCTCGCTACGATGGAGGCCCGCATCGGCCAGCGCGCCGGCGACCGCTTCCGCATGCAGTTGAGCGGTGGATTTGTCGGGCGACTTGCGCACCGGGTGCTCGAACGCGCCGACGATATAGGCCTTCCGTTTCATCGCACAATCCTTTCGTAGCGACCTTGTTTTGCGAACGGGCCCTGCTTTCGAATACTCAAAGGCCTGCTGCCGCGAAATTCTTCCCCTCGGCGACCAGCTGACGGAGCAGGGCGGCAGGCTCGAGCGCCGGTCCGTGACGAAGCGCCAACTCTTCCATTCGCGCTAGGACGCGGTCGAGGCCGATGCGGTCGGCCCAGAACATGGGGCCGCCGCGATAGGCGGGGAATCCGTATCCGTTGATCCATGTCACGTCGATGTCGGATGCCCTTTGGGCGATACCCTCTTCAAGGATCTTGGCGCCCTCGTTGATCATCGGATAGAGCAGCGTTTCGAGAATCTCGGCATCCGAGAAGTCGCGCCGAGTAACTCCCTTCCGGGCAGCGAGCTCCTCGATGAGCTTTTGGGTGACGGGCGAGGGTGTGGGGGTGCGCTGATCGTCATAATCATAATAGCCGGCCTTGTCCTTCTGTCCGCGCCGGCCCGCTTCGCACAGCAACTCCTTGATGGTCGATCCCGTTGACGTTTCCCGCGACCAGCCGACATCGTTGCCGGCCATGTCGGACATCTGGCAGGGGCCCATCGGGAAGCCGAATTCGACCAGAACGCGATCGACGCGTTCAGGGGCCGCGCCTTCGAGCATCATGGCTTCCGCACAGTCGCGCCGTTTGCGCAGCATGCGGTTACCGATGAACCCGAAGCAGACCCTTGCGAGGACCGGGACCTTCTTCAGTCTAGCCGCGAGCTTCATGACCGTCGCGATTGTCTCGGTCGACGTCTTCGCGCCGCGCACGACCTCGAGCAGGCGCATGATGTTGGCCGGCGAGAAGAAATGCATGCCGATCACAAGCTCGGGCCGGCGGGTAGCCGCGGCGATCTCGTCGACGTCGAGATAGGAGGTGTTGGTGGCGAGGATAGCCTGAGGCTGCACGATGGTATCGAGCTGCGCCATCAACGATGTCTTGATCGCCATGTCTTCATACACGGCCTCGATCACCATGTCGCAGGACGCGACCGCCTCGATTGCGACGGTTGGCGACAGGCGGGCCAAGATGGCGTCAACAGATTCGGGCGTCGCCTGGCCCCGTCTGATCTGGCCGTCATAGCTGGTCCGCATCGCGCCGACCGCCGCCTGCAGCGCGTCGGCGTTCGTTTCGACCAGCACGACGGCGATGCCCGCGTTCAGGAAGGCCAGCGCGATGCCGCGGCCCATTGTGCCGGCGCCGATGACGCCGACCTCGGCAATCGGGAGCACTGGTGTATCGGCCGGAAGGTCAGCGACCTTTGCCGCCTCGCGCTCTGCAAAGAAGTTGTGGAGCAAGGCCAGATTCTGCTCCTCGCCCTTGATCGAGAGAAACAGCTCCCGTTCGCGCTCCAGGCCTTCCTCGAAGCTTTTGGCGGTCACGGCAGCCTCGACGCACTGGATGATCTTCTCGGGCGCGATCAGATTGCGGATGCGTTTCGCATGGGTCTTTCGATAGGCTTCGAAGAGGCCGGGTTCTTTGCGGTCGGCGGCGATCTTCTCCGCCATGTCGCTGATCTTTTTCAGCGGGACGTCGTCATCCGCCGCCTTCGCCGCGAAGGCGATGGCGTCGGTCCGCAGCCTGTCCTCGGGGACGATGAGGTCGATAAGCCCGATCTCCCGGCCTCGCTCTGCGCCGATCATGTCCCCCGTAGTCATCATGTCGAGCGCTACGCCGGCGCCGGTCAGGCGCGGCAGGCGCTGGGTCCCTCCCGCACCGGGAAGCAGCCCGATCTTCACTTCGGGCAGGCCGAGCCGCGCGGAAGGAACGGCTATCCGGAAATGCGCGCACATCGCGACCTCGAGTCCCCCGCCAAGGGCGGTGCCATGGATTGCCGCGATCAGCGGTTTGCCCATGGCGCTCAAGCGCTCTTGCAGGGCCGCGAGATCGATGCGCGGCTTCACCGCGTCATTGTTGATATTCTTGATATCGGCACCGGCAATAAAGGTCCGTCCCGCGCAGATCAGAACGACTGCGCGTGCCGACATGTCGCGCGCGGCGATGTCCAGCGCATCGTAGAGCCCTTCGGTGACGGCGACGGTGAGCGCGTTGACCGGGGGAGAGTTTATCTCGATGACGCCGATGCCGTCCTCGACGGCGTAGTGCACGGCGCTGTTGATCTGTGTCATCATGTGTCTCCGATGGTAGGGCGGCGGGCATCGCGCCGACCGGTCGCGCGGTTTCGTGAAGGATGCGGCTGGATCGGCCGGCCGGCTGCGTGTCCGCAGCGACGCGGCCAGCCGCGCGTGGCTCATAGGCTCGCCGCGAAAAACGGGGCAAGGCGCAATCCGGCTTCGGTGAATATATCACATAGGAGGAGAAGGGCGCGCGAGGATGGCGCCCGGCGGGAACGGCTGTACGCTGGCGTCCGGATATCGCGGATTTCGGCCGAAACCTGGAGAACACCCAAGCAAATGCTCAAGCATTCCGAGATGCTGCCCGCTGATCTTGACGCCCTGGCGCCGGCCTGGATCGGCACGTTACTCTCGCAGGTTCGCCCGGGGACGATCGTCGAACGGGTCAGGCTGCTCTCGCGCACCGAAGGTACGGCTTCACGATGCGCGCTCGAACTGGATTATGCGTCGGGTTGTGACAACGGGCTCCCCGCCCGCATGTTTCTCAAGGCGCTCCTCGGCGCGCCGGTGGCGCCCCATTCCATGTATCGCTGCGAATATGATTTCTACCGGTTGATGCGTCCGGAACTGACGCTGGAAACGCCTCGGATATACGCAAGCCATCTGGACCCGCAGAGCGGCCGCTTCGCCCTTCTGGTGGAGGATGTGCGCGCGAATGGCGCGCGCATGGGGGCCGCGACGCGGGCCCATACGGGGGAAGAGGCGGCGTCGGTGGTGGAAAGTCTCGCGGGCCTCCATGCGACCTATTGGAACAGTTCGCGGCACATGTCCGACCTCGCCTGGATCGAGACGCACCTCGAAGGCGGTAATACCGATTATTTCCGTATGCGGGGTCCCGCCATGATTTCCGAGATGTTCGAGGCGGAGCCTTACAAGGCGGCGATCCTCAGGCCCGACGCCGGAATATTCACGACGCAGCGGCTCTGGGAGGCGCTGTGGGCGCTGCAGCTTGTCAACGCCACCGACGTGCCGACCGTTCTCCACGGCGACCCTCACGTCGAAAATACCTATATCCTACCCGGTGGCGACGTCGGCCTGCTCGACTGGCAGCTGATGCGCTTTGGCTGCTGGGCCCACGATGTCTCCTATGCGCTGGTTACCGCCCTCTCGATCGAAGACCGGCGGGCGTGCGAAAAGGACCTGCTGCGCCATTATCTCGGCACGATGGCCGCGAAGGGCATCGCCATGCCGGACTGGGAGGCGGCGTGGACGCGTTATTGCCAGAACATGATCTGGGGTGTCGTGATGTGGCACGCGACACCGGTAGGTCTCTACGACGAGGAGCGGCTCTCGATCCTTCTCGATCGATGCCGGGTCGCCGTCGGTGATCTCGGCAGCTTTGCAAAGCTGGGGTGCGGCTTATGAGGGGGCCGATCCGGTTCGACGGCCAGGTCGCGATCGTCACTGGCGCCGGGAGCGGGATCGGTCGCGGCTTTGCGCTCGAACTCGCGGAGCGCGGCGCGCGCGTCCTTGTCAACGACTGCGGGGAGGGGTCGGTCGGCGCGGACCGGCCGGCCGAGCGCGTGGCAGCGGAGATCGTCGCGGCGGGCGGTGATGCCGCCGCAGATACGACTGCGGTGGGGTCGTCGGCGGCCGCCGCCGCGATCGCAGGTGCTGCGATTGCCGCCTTCGGGCGGATCGATATCCTCGTCAACAATGCCGGAATTTGCATCACCGGCAAATTCGAAGCGCTCGATGACTTCGCGGCGGAAAATGTCATTCGCACCAACCTGCTCGGGCCTTATGCGCTGATGCGCGCGTGCTGGGATCCGATGCGGGCCAGCGGCGGGGGGCGCGTCCTGAACATATCGTCGAATGCATCAATGGGGATCGGGTCCAATGCTCCTTATGCGATGAGCAAGTCGGGCCTCCTGGGGTTGTCGCTCGATGCCGCCGTCGATGGCCTGGAGGCGGGAATATGGGTCAACGCGATGTTGCCGACCGCCTTTACGCAGATGACTGAGCGGATTCCCGACCCGGCCTTCGTGGCCTGGTACCGGCGATGCTTTCCGGTAGAGGCCGCGGTCCGACCGATGCTTTATCTCCTCAGTGAGCAATCATCGGTGACCGGCCAGATATTCTCATCGGGGGGCGGGCGCGTCGCGCGGATTGCTTTCGTCAAAGGGCGCGGGGTTCTCGACGCCGCCATGACGCCCGAAGGCGCGCGCGCGCGGATCGAGGATATCACGGGTTTCGAGACGCCGGCGATCTTGTGCAGTCAGGCCGACGATTCGAGACAATATGCCCTCGATTTCCCGCGCGCCGATGGCGAGGCCGGCCTCTCGCTGGATGCGGTGCGGCGAACGGAGTGAACAGCTTGAGCCCGAATATGACTGGACGCGTCGCCTTGGTAACCGGGGCCGGGAAGGGCCTCGGTCGATCCTATGCTCTCTGGTTTGCGCGTCGCGGCGCGACGGTAATCGTCAACAACCGGACACAGGCGAATCGGCCCTCGTCGGCGCGCGCGGTCGTCGAAGAAGTCCGCGCGGCGGGGGGCGTGGCGGAGATTGATGAGCATGACGTTCAATCCGAGGCCGGGTGCCAGGCCATGGTGCAGGCGGCAGTCGATGCGTTCGGTCGTCTCGATATCCTCGTCGCCAACGCAGGCGTCGACGACAAGGCGTCCTATGACGAATTGTCGGCGGAGGTTTTTCGGCGCGTCATGGACGTCAACTTCTGGGGAACCGTGTATCCCGTCATCGCCGCTATTCCCCATATGGTCGCTTCGCGCTACGGTCGCATTGTCGCCACCCTTTCGACCGCAGGACTTTTCGGTCAACCAAGATCAGCCTATTATGGTGCGTCGAAATCGGCGCTGGTGGGGATGATCCGGTCGATGGCGCTCGATATTCCGGACGATATGGACATTCGCCTCAACATGATCGCGCCTGCAGGGTTCACCGAAAAGGCCCGTCCCTACATCGATCCCAGGCACGAACAATTCATGTCGCCTGACCGGGTGGCGCCGGTCGTAGGCTGGCTCGCCAGCGATCTTTGCGACCGCTCCGGTCTCATCCTCCATGCGGGTTGCGGGCGCGTGCGGCGGGTGCAGATCGTCGGCGCGCCGCCCATGGAAATCCGCGACGACGATGTCGCGTGCTGTTGGCCGCAGCTTGATGACATGCGGGGAGCAGAGGAGTTTGCCATGTCCTTTGCGGCAGGCCGGTCGATGAATCCCGAAATATACGACTAGCGCCGGGCAGCAGATGTCTCTGCGCCTCGCCGGAAACTGACGTCGACGCACAACGAATCTCCCGAGCGGTGAAAGAAGTCAGAAGGCGGCGTCGATCTTTCTGAATGCCAACGTGTCGAGGCGCTTCGCCAGATCATATTCGGGTCCGATGGGAGCCGACGAGAATTTCACGATCACCGTCCGCGCGCGACGGTTGATGTGGAGATGCTGTCCGAAGCCACCATGGGCCTCGATGATGTCCCCCTCGGGCGGAAGCCACCAGAAGTCGTGATAACCATAGCCGGGCAGGGCCCAGCTTCCGTCGGGGACGGCGAGGGCAGTGCGCGCGGAGGCGGAGAACAGACGGTCCGTCACCCGCGCCGGGACGATCTGCCTCGGCCCATGACGGCCACGTTGCCGCAGCATTTCGCCAAAACGCGCAAGATCGCGGGCCGTAGCGCTCATACCGCCGCCCATCATCGCGATTCCGGCAGGGTCGACTGTCACATAGGCATCGGCTGTCATTCCCAGCGGCTGCCAGATTCGCTCGCTGATAAGCTTGGCCGGGCTCTGGCCGGTCACGCGCGAAATAACCCACGCGATGGCCTCGGGATGGACGCTCTTATATATAAATCCCTTGCCGTGCGCGCCGTCCTGAGGGAGACGCTCGAGCAGTTCGTAAATGCTGAGTGGGCCGTCATAGCCTTCGGGTGGCGGAAAAAGGCCGGCGGCAACACCATAATAGCGACGCACATCGGAGTTGGAATTTTTGATGTCCTCGTCATATCGGACCGCTGCCCGCATATCGAGGGTTTGCTGGACCGTTGCTTTTCCCCATGCTGAACCGGCGAGTTCGGGAACGTAGAAGCTGATCGGCTTTTGCGGATCGATCCGGCCCTCGTCGATGAGCATGCCTGCGAGCAGGCCGGTGAAGGACTTGGTCATCGATTGCATGGTGTGGGGTTCGGCGGGATCCATGTCCGCGACATATCCCTCGAAGATGATCTTCCCGTCGTGCATGATCAGGAGGGCATCGCTGTGAGTGCGAAGGAGCCATTCCTCGGGTCGGACTAGCGTGCCGTCGATATCCTCGAAAGCCGGTAGGTCGATCGATCGGCCTATGGGCAATTCCTCCGTTGCTTGCGGTCCGCGCCGGATCGCAATCGACGGCAGCAGAATGCGCATATGGGTCAGCGTCCAGTGAAGATTCGCCGCATCGACCTGTGTCTTGCGGGTAACGCGCTTGGCCGGCGGCGGAGGGAATCCCGTCATGACGGCCGGATCGGCGCTCGCGGGAAGAACTTGCGGGGACGCGTTCGCCGCGAGAAGCAGCAGTCCAAGCGGCAACAATTTCCTGAGCATGGGCACATCCTGGCGTAAGTGTGCCGAGCGTAACCCCCCCCGCTATGGTCGGATTCTCACGCCCGGCGCTTCGGGGTTGCGATGAATTCAGCAGCCTTGCGAGCCAACCGCGGTCCCGTCAATGGCAGCGGAAGATATCAGCTATGTGTTGGGTGGGTGTCATCGGGCCGGCAGGCGTTGCTCTAGATAGCGGCACTGTATACCACCCGCTTCGAATTGCGGAGAGCCTGCGTGCGCTCCGCTCAACCATGGCCGCCAATGATGCGGCCGAAACCTTGGGAGGGGTTATGACGAAGCTTTCAACGATCCTGCTGGCGGCGACTGCCTTGGCCTGTCCGACAACGGCCTTTGCTCAGTCGCAGGCGCCGGAGGATGTCACCGGCGAGCAGACCGAGACCGGGGCCGCAGATAATTCGGGCGACATTGTTGTCACCGCGATGCGCCGCGAGACGCGGCTTCAGGATACGCCGCTGGCGGTGTCGGCGATCGGGGCGGAGAATCTGGAGACGCGCGGCGTCAATGGTCTTACCGACCTTTCGACCGGTTCGGTGCCCGGCATGAACTTCGTTCCCTTCGCCGGAACGCCCTCCATCATCGGAATTTCCGCGCGCGGCATCAACGTCGTCGATCCGACGCAGGGCACGCAGGAAATGGCGGTTCCGATCTATATCGACGGTGTGCCCCTCGGCCGCGGGCAGGGGCTGGGGCTCGACCTGATCGATCCCGAGCGGATCGAGTTTCTGCGCGGACCGCAGGGGCAGCTGTTCGGCCGCAACGCGGAGGCGGGCGCGGTCCAGTTCGTATCGCGGCGCCCCTCAGGCGAGCTGGGTGTCGATGCCAGCCTGCAGATCGGAAGCTACGGGCTCGATCGTGAGCGGCTTCGTGTCGATCTTCCTGAGTTTGCCGGCATCCGCCTCCAGGCGTCGCTGATCCATTCGAAGCATAATGCCTATACGCGAAACGTTCCCAAGGGCGTCTACAGCCAGCAGGCCGATTACGGTTTGCTCGATTCGTTCGGCTACCGCATCGCCGTCGAGTTCAGCCCGGTCGACAATCTTCGCTTCAACTATGTGTACGACAATGCCGACATCGACGATTCGCAACCCTATCTGGTCTGGGTGCCGGTCGATATTGTCGGGCGCCCGCCCTTTTCGCCGCAGCCGGCCGGTTTCGACTATCCCTCGCGCGTGAACAGCCCGATCTTTAACGAAATCTTCAACACGCGCTCCAGCGGGCACGCGCTTACCATTCAGTATGACGCGACCGCCAATCTGACGTTCAAGTCGATCACATCCTATCGCAAGGCAAGCCGCCACGGGTCGAGCACGCTCGGCGATGCGCTCGTCGCCGGGGGCTCGTCGACCGGGATCGTACGGTCGAATGCGCGCGAGGATGTCGAGCAGAATCAATGGTATCAGGAAGTACAGGCTATCGGCAGCTGGGATCGTCTCGACGTGACGATCGGCGGAACCTATTTCAAGGAAAAGGTCGACGACGAGCGGCGGTCCTACCTCACGGGGCCCGGCTTCAACGCGCCCGCGCTCGGGCTGAGCGCCTCGCTTCGCAACTGCGTCGGGCTGGAGCGCTGCCTGACGGCCCGTTCGGAGCAGAATGCGACGTCGACGTCTTATGGCATTTACGGCCAGGCCAGCTATCGGCCCTTCGACCGGCTCGAACTTACCGCGGGCATCCGCTATTCGGACGACAGCAAGGTCGCCGAGCGGACCTATATCCAGCCGCTCGCGTTGCCGCCCTATCTGGAATCGAGCCCGTCGGGCGCGCTGCCGCCGATCCGGCGCTTCGACGCCAAGCGCTGGGATCCGGCTTTCTCGGTCAAATATGATCTCACCTCAGACATCAACGCTTATGTCCGCTACGCAACCGCTTACCGCGCAGGCGGCACCAATGTGCGCTCGTCCATCTTCGCTGCCTATAAGGAAGAGGAAATCGAGACCTGGGAAGTCGGTCTCAAATCGCAGTTCCTCGACAGGCGCGTCACGTTCAACCTGGCTCTGTACCACAATCGCATGAAGGGCCTTCAGACGTCGATCCAGGAAGCGCCGTCGACCAATCCGTCCCTGACCGCGACGGTCAACCGCATAACTCCGACCAAAACCAAGGGGGTCGAGGCCGAATTGTTCATCCGGCCCACGGACAATCTGACGCTGTCCGCCGGCTACAGTCTTATTTCCACGCCCAAATGGGTCGAGTTCGACAATCCGCTGACCGCAGCGGTAGACGTCGCGCGCTTTTACACCACCCAGGCTCCGCGCCACTCGGGTAACTTCGCGGCGGACTATGAAACCGGCCAGCTGCCAATGGGCAAGCTTGCCCTGCATCTCGACTATGCCTGGGCCACGGGCCATTGGTCGACTGGCGGCGGTATTCTGGTCTCGACGATGGGCCCCAACTATGTGCGCCCGGCGGCGAAGACGAACATGCTGAACGGCCGCATTTCGCTCAAGGATATCCCGGCGGGCGCGATCAACGCCGAGGTGGCTGTCTTTGGCAAGAATCTGCTCAAGGATACCAACTATACCTATGGCTTTGACGGCGCGGCTTCGGGCGGTGGCTTCGGCGCCTATCTGAACGCGCCGCGCACGTTCGGCGTCGAATTCAGGGTTAAATATTAAGACGCAACCTGGCGCGAACGAGAATCTGGCAGTGCGCGCGAGGAGATATTCCCCTCGCGCGCATCTGCGACCGGGACGCGCGGCCCGACGGGCAATAGCGACCGCGTGAAGTGGGCATGCAGGGCGTAGGTGGCTCCCGCTCCGATAATTTCAGGCGCGAGGGTAACCGTAGAAGTGGAAGCGGCGGTAAAATGCTCCGGCAGCAACCGGGGTTCTGGAGGTGATTATGCCTTACGCATCCTATCTTTATGCCGCGACCGCAATCATCTTTCTCTGTGAGATTCTGGCAGGGCGGCATCGCAATATTTATTCCAGGGCGGACTGGTGGGTCACGCTCGGATGCATATCTACCAGCCTCGCCGTGACCCGCCCCCTTGCGGCGCTTCTCATCGCATGGGTGATCGGGCTGGCATTGCCGGCATGGCGTGGTATTTTGGCCGGGACGGATCCGATCCTCGCCTTTATCGCCGTCTTCTTTGCGACCGAGTTCGCATTTTATTGGGTGCATCGCTGGGCGCACGAGGCGCAGGGCAAGCGTCACAGCTGGCTCTGGAAGCTGCACAGAACGCACCATTCGGGCAAATATATGAACGTCACGGTGACGTTGAGGGTCAATCCCTTCTGGTCATTCGTCGTGTCGACGCCGTGGGTTCTGGCGGTGGCGACCTATCTGGGGCTCGGGCAGGCGGCCGGCTATACGATATTGATAATTTACGGCTGGAACCTCATCACCCACGCTCATTTTCGGTGGGACGACGCAATACGCCGCCACCGCACGCTTGGACCGGGCTTTAGGGCGCTCGAACATATTCTCGTGTCACCCGGCATGCATCATTCGCACCATGGTTATGGGAAAGATGGCGGAAATTTCCGTAACTATGCCGTCACCCTCGCGCTATGGGACTGGATGTTCGGTACGCTTTACATACCCGACGGTCGGCCGTGGAAATATGGCGTGCCGGGCCCTAATCCCCCCTGGTCCGAGGAAGTCCTGTTTCCGCTGGTCGGCTCGGGCGCCGCGCGAGTCAGTGCGGAAGGGGACGCGGGCTGACAAAGCGTCGGCAGCTCATTCAAATCGGAGGCACCGTCAATCGTTGATCAGCGCGTATCCGGCCAGCGGCGCTAAAGCCTCGACGCCGCCATCGACCGCGAGTTGCACACCGTTCACGAAACGCGCCTCGTCGCTGGCAAGGAAGACGACCGCCTGCGCAACGTCCCAGGCATCGCCCTCGATACCCAGCGGACTGACCTTCCGGCGTGCTTCGCGCATCGCGGCCGGGATCTTGGCCATCGCATGAGGTGTGAGAACATGGCCGGGCGCGACCGTGTTCACCCGGATGCCTTGCCGGCCATATTGCACGCCGAGCTCGCGCGAAAACTGAGCCAGCGCGGCCTTGGATGGGCCATAAGCCAGCGCCCCCATGGCGCGCATGCCCGCCAGCGAGGAAATATTGACGATCGAGCCCCCGCCGCCGCGGGCCATTTCGGGCACGGCAAACTTGCACATGAGCATGGCGCTCGAGAGGTTGACGGCAAGAATGTGGTTCCACTGATCGAGCTCGACAACGTCAAGCCTGACTGGCGTGGAGATACCGACATTGTTTACGAGCAGATCGATGCGCCCGAAGCAGGCGATGCTTTCCCTGACGAGGGCCTGGCAATCCTCGGGGCGGCTGACGTCGCCGGCAAATGAGCGTGCACTGCCGCCGTGCGCCTCGATTTCCCTGGCGGTACGGGCTGCACGCTCCCCGTCGATATCGGCGCACATCACGAGCGCGCCCTCGCGGGCGAGGAGAAAGGCGATCGCACGCCCGATACCGATCTCGTCGCCGTCGGCGCCGGCGCCGGTCACGATCGCGACCTTCGCCGCGAGCCTGTCAAAATGGCGGGTCGGTTCGGGCATGCACTTTCTCCATTCGTCTTCTCCATTCGTCCGGCGGGCTGTCGCCTTGCGCGATCATTTCTCGGCCGGCATCTTACGTTCTTTCCGCTGCATCCCCGGAGCGTCGATCACCAGATAATCTCCGTCGGCGCGCGTCTCCAACCTGGGGAGGACGGTCGTGCGAGGGCGGTCGCGGGCGGCGATGAGCGCCGCTGATACGGACGCCGCTTCCGCCAAATATTCGAGATTGGCGCGCGTCGCCGCCGGGAGATCCTTCTCGCTGTCAATGACCGCTGCCGGAGTGCGCCATTCGAGGGCAATGGTCTCCTGGCCATCGGAGGAAAGGCCCTGATCGCCGCGCGCTGCGAGGAGAAAGAAATGCGTGTCGAACCGCCGGGCCATGAACTCGGGCGTTATCCAATGCCCGCAGTGGACGAGGCTTTCGAGGTCGAGCTTTCGGCCGCTCCTACGCACCGCCTCGATGAACGGCTGCGCTTCTCTCGAGGCAGACGTGTCGATCTGCACGTCGTCCGCAAACTGGAGCAGCCCGGCTTCCTCATATGCCTCTCTCATGGCCGCGATGCGAACCGCTCGCTCCTGCGGCTCATAAGCGTCGAAGCCGATGACATGGTCGCGCCAATGAGAGGCGCTGTCCTCGGGCTCGACGATGCCACCGGGAAAGACGAGCGCGGAAGAGAAGGTGCCTCCGCTCTTCCGCCGGACCATCAATATTTCGAGAGGCTCCTCCCGCAGCACAAGAAGACTCGCGGAAAGGCGCGGAACGGCTGGCGTCGACATACAGGATTTCCTTCGAACGATCTCGCTCGCCGCGATGCTCACGGCGCCGGCCTATCCTCTGCCCCAGATTGCGGCGGCCTGCCAGATGGCCGGGTGGCCATCATGTACATGCTGGCTCCGCGCTGTGCGACCGATGGCAGGCTCGGGTCTGTCAGTTCGCATGCGCCATCAGCGCGGAAACGCGGGCGGCAACGTCGAGCACCACCGGCCGCAGGGCCGCGAGACGCTCTTCCATCCGGTCGGCGGGTCCCGCGACGAGCAGAGCCTGCTCGACCGTCCCGTCCTTGCGCCGGATCGGAGCAGCCACACCGATGGAATTGCGAATGGCTTCGGCGACGCTGACGGCGAGACCCTCCTCGCGCACACGAGCCAGCTTTTCACGCAGCAGCCCCACGTCGGTGATCGTGCTTTCGGTTTGCTGTACCAGCTTTACAGTACGCAAATAATGCTCGCGATATCCTTCGTCCTGGAAGGCCAGCAACGCCTGGCCCGCTGCTGTGCAGTACAGCGGCCGGGTGCGGCCGAGCTGCACGGTATAACGCACGCTCAGCACGCTCTCCATGGCATCCTGGTAGGTCACAATGTGCTGCGCGTGATCGATCGTGGTGATCACGGCGGTCTCCTGGGATTTCTCCCAAAGCTCCCGCATGCCCTGGCGCATCACTTCGGAGCCCGGCCGCGCACTCAGCAACCGCAGGCCTAGATCGAACGCCGCCATCCCGAGCCAGTATTTCCGGTCCTTGGTCGTGACATGATGCGACTCCTGCAGTCCGCGCAACAAAACCAGCAGGCTGCTCTTGGGCATCTCGAGTTCTTGTGCGAGCTCGGTTAGCGATGCTCCGGCGTGCGATTGTCCGAGACAGTCGAGCAGCCGCAATATCCTGTTGATGCTGCGCGGAGCTTCCTGGCCCTTGCCGGTCAGGCCCTGGAATTCATTGGCTGTCATGTCGGGTGTCCGGAATGGGTCGAAGATAGGGGCAAGGGTGCCGACCCACATTATGCGCGTTCAGAATGACGAACAAGATGCAATTACCGATCCATAGCATCCGCGAGGCGGCGCCCATCCTCTGCCAGGCGGGTCATGGGACAAGGACGGGCCGTGGCGATCCTGTCGGGCAGGCAAGGGGGATCGGGAGCCGTTGAATGCTCCCGGCTGCCAGGCTGCCCTTTGCCCGGATGCATCGACATGGCCGCCAGGACTGGCGGAGAACTATATTCTGCTTCCGTGCATTTTGACTGCGGTCCAGGCCCTAGGAGGCGTAATAACGCAACCTGTCGTCTTCCACGATGGGCGTTCGGCGCAGGGAATGACCGGTCTCGAAGGGTATAACGCGCGCGCTGTCGCGCGCCGCGGCATGTTTGTCCATTTCTCCGCGCATGGCAGCGACAATTGCTTCGGAATCGAACGCGCCCGCCTGTCCGCTTCCGGAAACGCAGATGGCGATCGGCTCGCCGGCAAGATGGGACGGCACGAGCATGCTGACGGACGGCTCTTCGGTCGCGATACAATAGCCGTCCCGCCTGACCATGTTGGCGCGCGCAATGAGGTCGGCGGAAAATATCGAAGGCAAATCTTCGGCCTTTTCAGCGTTGAAACGGTGCGTGAGGCCGCGCATGTCACTTTCGGTCGACGCCGAGAGCAGCGCTATGCCGACAGCCGAGTTCAGCAGCCCGAAAGGCGAGGCATCGACCCATTGGACGGCCTGATCGTCATCATTGAAAGTGTAGAGCCACTGGACTCCCCGGTTGCTGCGGCGTGCGATGCCGACGGTCATTCCTGTTTGGTCAGCGAGGCCGCGTGCGATCTGCAGAACCGGGCCGTCGCTGAAGAAGGGGCTTGCGCACCAGCCGCCGAGCATGGCGACCCGCGCGGTCGGCCGGAATGTCCGTGCACAAGGGTCGTAATGAAGATAGCCGACCTTCATGAGGCTGCGAAGCAGCGCTGACGTGCTCGATTGCGGGAAGCCCAGTCCGGCCGACACCTGCCCCACCGACGCCGCATCCTTGTGACGGTCGAAGAAGTCAAGAATATCGAGAACCCGGACAGCCGATTTAACGACTTCCGGAGCCTGATTGCGCCGCGATCCACCATTTTGGTTCTGCAACATCGCCAAATCCTCTCTCCGCATTTCAGCTGCCGCGCGTCATTTGCGGCGCGTGCTGTTTGTTCATTATTCTGAACGTGATGCAGATAGTTGAATAAAATTCGCCGAGAGTCAATATTGGAATCGCGGCGCATCCCACATTGGTAAAACATACTATTTTCAATATCTTGATGGCTGGGATGATCGCGAAAGCCGGTGCCCGTTGTGCCGGTCACTCTCAGAAGGGAAGACGTGCGGGCCGTAAATTGGTCGGTCAGACCTATCACACACATGCTAATGCGCGGCGCGGTCGCCTGCTCCTATGGACTGCGAAGGACCGCCGCGGCACGCAGGGCTGTAAATTCGGATATTGGTACGGAGCAAGCGAAATGGGACGGAGTCCGCTCAAGATTGGGATAGTGGGCGCGAACTGGAGCCTGAACGTGCATGCACCGGCGTGGCGCCGGATGGAGGGCGTGGAAGTAGCAGCCGTCTGCACGGCGCATCGGGACACAGCCGAAGCAGCGGCTGCAGCTCACGAAATCCCCCTCGCATACTGGAATTTCGACGAGTTGGTCGCCAACCCCGAGATTGACATCATCGATTTCGGAACCCGGCCATCGATCCGCGAACCCATGGTGCTGCGGGCCCTGAATCGTGGCAAGCACGTCTATAATGCCCTTCCTTTCGCAACGAGTCTCGCCGGCGCGCAGGCACTGCTTGCCGCGCAACGGAATGCGGGAACGCTCGGGGTTGTCGATGCGCAGTTCCGCTGGGTGCCCGAAGCGCAAAAGATGAAGGCAATGGTCGACGAGGGCTTCATCGGCCGTCCGCTGGGCTTCAGCGTACAGTTGATGCTGCCGCTGGTCGAGCAGGAGGGCAGAACATATCCGTTCAGCGCTTGGTCTTCCGGCGCCGCACCTTATTACTGGCTCGCGGAAAGGGAGAGCGGTGCCAGCGGCTGGCGGAACTTTGCCGCCCACTCGCTGCTGTTTCTCACGCACCTGCTCGGACCGGTCGCCGAAGCGTCGGGGATGCTCGTCACGGGCCTGGAGGAGTGGCACTTGCCCAACGGCGATGTTCTGACGCCGGAGACGCATGATCTCGGGAGCGCCATCCTGCGCCTCGAAAATGGCGCGATCGGTACGCTTCAGACCGGTTGGGCGACGCCGGACACCGAGGGATGGCGGGTTGAAGTCTGGGGTGACAAGGGGCGAATCCTCCTTACCGATGGAAGCTTCGGCAACATGCCCCGCGCGCGGCTGTTCGCCGGAGATGCGCGGCTGCGGCCGCCGGGCACGCGCAGCGGCGCCGATGTTGCCGTCGATCCCGCCTATTATGCCGTCCCGGGATGCCGCCTTGCCGACACCGCGCCGCGACCCTTTATCGCAATGGACTGGATGTTTTCTAACATGCTCGATGCGATCCGCGGGACGTCCCGGCCGTCGCCGAGTTTCGAGGAGGCGGTCAACGTGCACCGCGTTGTCGAAGCCGTCGAGCGGTCCAATATCGAGCGGCGCTGGATCCGCATCGGCGAGATGGACTGAGCTTCGAAAAGGCGGAGGAGCGGCCGAATGACGGGTATCTTGGACGACAGGGCCAACCTCGCGGGCAAGACGGCGGTCTTGCTGGGCGGCGGCGGCGGCATAGGAAGCGCGGTCTCTCTTGCGCTCGCCGAGGCGGGCGTCGATCTGCTGATCGCCGACCTCGACGCCTCTTCGCTGGCGCAGACGATCGACAGGGCGCGATCGGTCGGCGTTGTTGCGGATGGCCGGGTGCTGGATGCCACCGCGCCAGCCGAGCTCGATGCCTTCTTCGACTGGGTCGGGAGCATGACATCCCGGCTCGATATCCTCGTCAATATTGTCGGCGGCACGCGGCGACAATCGATGCTCGATGCCAGTCCGGAGGATGATGCGCGCGCTATCCAGCGCAACTACGGCTATGTGATCCAGTCGATTCGTCGGGCGGTTCCGCTGATGCGGAAAGGCGGGGGCGGTGGCAGCATCGTCAACTTCACGACGATCGAGGCGCATCGCGGCGCCGCGGGTTTTGCGGTTTATGCCGGCGCAAAGGCTGCGACGACCAACTTCACGCGCTCGCTCGCGGTGGAACTGGGGCCCGAGCGAATCCGCCTGAATTGCCTCGCTCCCGATACCACGCCAAGCCAGGGCAATATCGATGCACTGCCGCCCGAGATCCGGGCCGCGATGGCGGGCGTTCCGCCTGAAGCCCGCTCGAAGGGGCTCGACATGTATATTCCGCTGAAGTCCGCCCCCACGGCGATCGCGCTCGCCAATAGCGTCCTCTTCCTGGCATCCGATCTTTCCGCTTTCGTCACGGGTCAGACCCTGCACGTCGATGGTGGCACGTGGGCAGCCTCGGGCTTTCTCGACTGGCCGTTCGGCGACGGCTTTCTGCCGGTTCCGATGGCCGGTACGCTGCGCAGACTCTACGGCGGTGCCGATGAAACGGGAGATGGGCGCGCGCCCTGATTGAACAGAATCACGCATGTGCTGATTGGTGCTGGCGGGCCAAAGTCATGGCCCGTCGACCCGATGCGGGATATGTCGCTAGCCGACATTGTCCTGGCGGTGAGGCGCTTTTGTCGGAGCGGGCAGGCTCGCGTTGGCAAGGAATGACCTGGCCAAGGAATTTTGGGGAGTTGAAGTGATGACGGGGATGGCCGGCGAAGAATATCCTGTGATCGGTTTGGGTTGCTTTTTCGAAGATCTACCGCTGGGACGAAAGTTCCAGACGATCGGGCGCACTTTGTTCGAGGCCGACCTGGTGGCCTTTACCACTGTCACCGGCATGACCGAGGTATTGTTCACCAACACCGAATTTCTCCGCGAAGAGAGCGATATCAAACAACAGGTCATCCCGGGCGCCATGGTATTCACATTCATCGAAGGCCTGCTGGTTCAGTCGACGATGCAGCATACCGGCTTTGCGTTTCTCGGAATGGACTTCAAGATCGAGGGGCCGACGTTCGTCGGCGACACCATCCACGCCCGGTGCGAAGTCGTAGAGAGCCGCAGAAGTGGCAGTCGCCCCAATCGGGGCCTTGTTCGCACGCGGAACGAGGTCTTCAAACAGGATGGCAGCCTGGTGCTGACCTATTCGCCGCTGCGGATGGTCAAGGCACGAACGAATGGCTGAGCCGTTGGCGGGGCCGCTCGCGGGTTATCGGGTGGTCGATCTGACCGCGAATGTCCTCGGCCCGCTTGCCACGCAGCTGCTCGGCGACGCCGGTGCGGACATCATCAAGATCGAAGCGCCCGGCGGCGATCCGATGCGTCACGTCGGCCCCAAAAGATCTCCGGGCATGGGGTCGATGTTCGCCAACCTGAACCGCAACAAGCGGAGCGTGGCGCTGGATCTCAAGGACCGCGCCGATCTCGATGTCCTCATGGATCTGATTTCCGAAGCCGACATTTTCGTTCACACGGTGCGCCCTGCCGCGGTTCGCCGCCTGGGGCTGGGTTATGAACAGCTGGCGGTAGATTTTCCGAGGCTCGTCTACGCTTCCGCGAGCGGGTTTCGGCGCGGAACCAGCGAAGAGGATTCGCCCGCGTTCGATGATACGATTCAGGGGCGCAGTGGGCTTGCTTGGCTCAATCGCGACAAGGATGGCGCGCTGCGCTTTCTCCCGACAGTGATCGCCGACAAATTTTGCGGCCATGTATTGGCCCATGCGATAACCCTCGCCATGGTGCATCGCGAGCGCACCGGCGAAGGGCAGGAAGTCTGTGTTCCGATGATGGACACCATGACCGCTTTCAACCTCATCGAGCATCTCTGGGGCGCGACGATACGCGAACCCGAGCAGGGGCTTGGCTACACCCGTCTCCTGACACCGAACCGGCGGCCGTATGAGACGCGCGACGGCTTTTTGTGCGTGATGGCAGTAAATGATCAGCAGTGGCAGCGCCTGTTCACGGCGATCGGGCGCGAAGATCTGAAGACCGATCCGCGATTCCGGCAACTTGACCAGCGGGCGCAGAATATCGACGCGGTGCTGGGGCATCTGGCAGCAGCGATGCGAACCCGGACCACGGCCGAATGGGTGGCAATTCTCGCCGACGCCGATGTGCCCTTTACCGCCGCCAATTCGTTACAAGGTGTTCTGGACGATCCTTATGTCAACGAAGTGGGGCTTTTGCAGCCGCTGGAGCACCCCACCGAGGGGCCGATGCTGCAGATTGCTCCCACGATAGAATTGAGCCGCAGCCCGATGTCGATCCGCTCGATGCCACCGCGCCTTGGTCAGGACACGGAAGCGGTCAAGACGGAGAATCGCGGTCGATCGCACCGGGGCGATCGGCGGCGAACCGCAAGGGGATCCGCCGCCGCCTAGTTCAGACCGGACTCGACGCGGGCCATTCGGGTGCGCGCTTTTCCTTGTGCGAGCGCACGCCTTCCTGCGGTTCCTCTCCTGCGAATCCCAGGAATTCGAGAGCCAGGCTCGCATCGAAGGTGGGTCCCATCTGGCGCAGCCAGTTGTTAAGCGAATATTTGGTCCAGCGGATCGCCGACTGCGCGCCCGTCGCAAGCCGCGTGGCCAGTTCCACCGCCTTGCCATCGAGCTCGCTGTCTTCGACCGCCAGCGATATCAGGCCCATTTCGGCCGCCTGCTCGCCGTGCAGGGTATCGCACAGCATGAGCCAATATTTTGCGCGCGCCATGCCACACAGCAAAGGCCAGATGATCGCGGCATGGTCGCCAGCGGCGACGCCGAGCCGGGTGTGGCCATCGATGATGCGGCAGTCCTTCGTGGCGATCGAGATGTCGGCGAGAATACCGGTTACCAAGCCGGCGCCGACCGCGACCCCGCGCATCGCGCTGATCACGGGTTTGTTGCAGTTGATCAGATTATAGACGATCGCTCGCGCCTCCTTCCATCCGCGGGCGCGCGCCGACGAATCGTTCATCAGATCCTCGACCATCGCGAAATCGCCGCCCGCAGAGAAGAAGCGGTCGTTGCCGGTTATGATCGCGGCGTTGATTTCGGGATCGGCGTCGATATCGTTCCAGATCTCGGCAAGTTCCCAATGCATCCGGTGATCGGCAGTGTTCATCTTCCCGTTGTCGAGCCGGATCCGCAATACCCGGGGGTGTGGCCGGTCGAATTTGAGGCGTTCATATTTGGCATAACGGTCGGTCATTGACGTTTCTCCTGTTCCTTGGCGTTCTCAATCTAATGTCCAGCAGTCGGAGCACCGGCTCGCCGGGACCGGGACCGGTACCGGACGCGGCGCTGCCTCCGAGGCAGGCCGTCGCGTACAAGGGACCGTGATCACGTCAGCCGCCTTCACGCCGATCGGCAGCGAGCAGTGCATCGACCGAGTTCTCGCAGACCGGTTCCGGAGCGCAACCAACCGGCGCAACTGTTCACGCTTCTGATGAATTGCTGCGGCGGTAGCAGTGTCGGCCGCAACCGAATAACGGGTGAAACGAAAGGATGTACGGATGCGTGACTGGAATGCCTTGTCTGATGCCGAATTCCGTCGTGCGACGGCCGACTTCATTGAAGGCTTTTGCCCGAAGGACATCCGCCATCGCGACGAGCGCCCCGCTTTCGCGGACCTCATGGCCTGGTACCGCATCATGTCCGAGCAGGGATGGCTCGCGCCCGCCTGGCCGCGTGAGCATGGCGGGATGGATCTCGCACCGTCGAAGCGGATCATTCACCTTGAGGAAATGACCCGGCGCGGAGTACCGCGGGTGATGGAACAGGGCGTGATGAATGTCGGCCCGGCTCTGCTGATCAACGGGACCAGCGAGCAGCAACGCCAATACCTCCCCCGGATTCTCAGCGGCGAGCATCTGTGGTGCCAGGGCTATTCCGAGCCGGGGGCAGGGTCCGACCTCGCGGCGGTCCGGACCGAAGCCGTCATCGAGGGGGACGAATTCGTTATCAACGGCCACAAGATCTGGACGTCGGGAGCGCTTGATGCGAATATGATGTATGTGCTCGCGCGGACCGACAAGAGCGTGGCAAAGCAAAAGGGCCTGAGCTTCATCCTCGTCGACATGGCGCAGCCCGGGCTGACGGTTAAGCCGATTGTCACGATCGCTGGCGATGCGGAATTCGGCGAGGTGTTTCTCGACAATGTGCGCGCGCCGCTTGTCAATCTTGTCGGTCCGCTCAACGGCGGCTGGGGCGTCACCAAGTCCTTGCTCAGCTTCGAGCGGATATGGGCCGGCTCGCCGCATTTCGGGAGCGCCGCGATGGCGTCGCTGCTGAAGCTGGTCGCGCATCTCGGTCGCACCGAGGATCCGGTGCTACTCGACCGCATTGCCGAGCTGAAACTGGATCTCGACGATATCACGGCGATGTATGAAATGGCGACGAAACAGGTCGGCGGCGGAGCGCCGATCGGGCTCGAAGCGCAGGTGCTCAAAATCATGGCGTCCGAGACATATGCGCGGGTATCCGAGCTCGGCCTTGAGCTGGCCGGCGAATATGGAGCGCTCGACGGTGCCTTGTTTGGGGAAGTCAAGCTTCTGAAAACATTTCTCAATTCTCGCGCTCCCACCATTTATGGCGGAACCGCGCAGATCCAGCGCAACATTCTCGCCAAGGCCGCCCTCGGGTTGCCAAGCTGACATGGTGTTGGAGCCGACTGATATGCAGCCTTTCGCAGAACTATCGATGGTGCAGGAATTGCGCGACGTTGCCGAGCGACTGATCGCTGATCGCACCGATCATGCCCGCACGCGCCGCCTCCGCATGACCCTCCCGGGCTTTTGCGACGATATCTGGTCGGCTTGCGTCGATCTGGGATGGCTGGGAATATTGATTCCCGAAGCCGACGGGGGCACCGGTCTGGGACTGCCCGATATGGCGGTCGTGGTCCGAACGATGGAGAAGGGCTTGCTCGGTGTGCCAATCGTCGAGTTCGGCGTGCTTGGTGCCCGTGCTCTCGTCCATGCGCCCGAAGGAGGCGAGCGATCCCGCCTTCTGGCGGGAGTCGTTGACGGGACGGTCCGCCCCGCGCTCCTTCTTGGCCTTGCCGACGAATATCCGAAGCTGGGCGTGACGGGGGGCGATCGCATCACGGGGCTGGCCGACAATGTGCCGGCGGGACATGCGGCGACGCATTTCATCGTTCCCGTCCGCGTCAGCGGCGAGACCGCGCTATATGTGGTGGATGCGGACGCGGAGGGCGTCACCATCGACACGCAATGGCGCGCGGATGGCAGTCCTCTGGCTCAGGTGAAGCTCGAAATCGCGGTGTCAAATGCCACGCTGATCGCGACCGGCGAGGCGGCCGGCGCCGCGTTCTCCCGCTCTCTCGACGAAGCCCGCATCATCGCGAGCGCGGCCCTGGTTGGGCTGTCCGAGCATATGCTGGCGATGACGGTCGAATATCTCAAGGTGCGCGTCCAGTATGACCGGGTGATCGGAAGCTATCAGGCGCTGCAGCACAAGGCCGTCGATCTGCATATCCAGAAGGAACTTGCGGTCGCCAGCGTTGAACATGCGGTTCGTGCGACCCCCGAGACCTTGGACCAAGCCGCGATTCGGGCAAAGGCCCGCGCCAGCGGAGCTGCACTGCGCATCGGGCGCGAGGCGATTCAATTGCACGGAGCCATCGGCTTCACCGAGGAGCATGATCTCGGACTCTATGTGAAGCATGCGATCGTCCTATCAGCCTGGCTCGGCAGCGCAGCCGTCCAGCGGAGGCGATATGTCGAGAAGGGACTTCTGTACAAATGAACGATAATCCTCCCATTCTGATCGAAACTGCCGATCATGTCGCGGTCGTGACCATCAATCGGCCGGACACGCTGAATGCGATCGATCACGAACTCCATCTGGCGCTGGCGGATAATCTGTTGCGCCTGTCCGATAATATGGAGGTGCGCGCGATCGTCCTGACAGGCGCCGGCCGGGCCTTCTCAGCGGGCGGCGATCTCAAGGGAATGGCAGCGCGTGCGGGAACCGAGCGCGGGCGCGATCATGCGATGGGCATACCGACAACGGCGCGGAAACTCATCCATGCGATATTTGACGTTGAAACGCCGATCATTGCTGCGGTCAATGGTGACGCTCTGGGGCTAGGGGCCACCATCGCGGTGTGCGCCGATATCAGCGTGATCGCAGACGATGCGCGCTTCGGCGACACGCACGTGCGCGTCGGCCTGGTTGCCGGCGACGGTGGAGCCGTGGTGTGGCCGCTTCTGATCGGTGCCAATCGCGCCAAGGACTTCCTGATGCGGGGCCGGGTGGTCGATGGGAGCGAAGCCGAACGGCAGGGGATCATCAACTATGTTGCTCCGCGCGACGAAGTGATGGGCAAGGCCATGGAAATCGCGCGTGAAATCGCGAAGCTCCCGCCGCTCGCCGTTCGCTGGAGCAAGGCCGCAGTGAACAAGGGAGTTCGCGCCCAGCTCAACCAGGTCTTTGATCTCGGCATCGCCTATGAGGCGCTGACCATGATGTCGGCGGATCACAGGGAGGCTGCGAACGCATTTCTTGAAAAGCGCAATCCCGGGTTCGAGGGAAGGTAAGGCCCAGGCGAGAGGGGCCGCCGGATAAGTCGATCGGGGATATAGGAAAGCAGATGAACGAGCCACAACTGAATCTGGAAGAGTTGCGGGGTACCATCCGCGAGGTCCTCGCCGCCGAAGCGACTCCACAGCATATGCATAAGCTGTTCGATACTGGCGAAACCCGCGACCGAAGCTTCGAAAAGGTTATGGCGAACCTCGGTTGGCCGGTGATCGGAATTGCCGAGGCACAGGGCGGCCTCGGCCTTGGCCTCGCCGGCCTAGCCGTCCTTTACGAAGAGCTGGGCCGCGTACCCGTTGCGCTGCCCGTTCTGCCGACGCAACTGGTGGCCGCCGCCCTCCAGCAGCGACCGTCAGCAAATCCCGATCCGGTTCTCGACGCGATCGCGAGAGGCGAGATATCGGCTGCTTGGGTGGAACCGCCCGCGGCCCTGGCCTCCGATACGGGCCGCCTCGAGGGAGAAGCGCGTCACATTCTCGGGTTGGGCGATGCCGATGTACTACTGGTAAGCATTGACGAGGAGCGTGCCGCGATCGTGAAGGCGGACGCTGCGGGCGTTGAAATCCAGCGTCGCCAAGCTGTCGATTTCACCCGTTCGCTTGGCGATGTTCGCTTCACTGGTGTCGACGTATCTCCCTTTCCCGTCGCAGCCGCCCCGCTGCGACGTCATGCGTGGCTCGGAATAGCATCCGACTGTATCGGCGGGGCGGAGTCCATCCTCGAGCGGACCGTCGAATATATGAAGGTCCGCGTCCAGTTCGATCAGCCGATTGGCGCTTTCCAGGCACTGAAGCATCGCGCCGCGAACCTGCAACTGACCCTCGAACAGGCGCGCGGCGTCGTCGCCGAGGCGATGACCGAGGGCGAGGGGACGGCGGCGCTGGGGCTTGCCGCGCTCGCCAAGGCAACGGCAGCCGATGCCTATGCCGCCATCGCCGCCGACGCCGTCCAGCTCCACGGCGGTATCGGCTACACCTGGGAACATGATTGTCACATCTTCTTGAAGCGCGCCCAGCTCAATCGACATGTTTTCGGAAGTTCCGAGACTCTTCTCGAAACGGCCGCCCAGGCGCTTGTGGAGTGCGCATAATGAAAAAGAGCAAAGCGAATGCGGCATTTGTGCCGGTCGCAAAGATCGGCGATCCTGATGCCTTCCGGGCAGAAATCCGGGCGTGGCTTGCCGCAACGCTGCCCGCGGACTGGCTCGAGAAGCTGACCGGGGCCGAGGTCGAGGATTATGTTGCCTTCCAGCGCTGGTGGTTTGGCGAGCTGATGCGGGTTGGGCTTGCAACGGCCCATTGGCCGAAGGCATGGGGCGGCGAGGAGCTACCCATGCGCTACGCGGTGATCCTCAATGAGGAACTGGCGCGCGCCAATGCGCCGCGCCCCTTGCTGTTTACGATTTCGCTCTTTCATTTGCCGGCAACCCTGATGGCCTATGGCACACCGGAGCAGCAGCAGCGCTATCTGAGCGGGGTTCGCGATCGCGGGGAAATATGGTGCCAGGGATTCTCCGAGCCGGGCGCGGGGTCGGATCTCGCCGCGTTGCGAACGCGCGCGGAACGCAAGGTCAAGGACGACGGCTCGATCGTCTATGTCGTGAACGGGCAAAAGGTCTGGTCATCGATGGGCCAGTTCGCCGACCATTATCTCCTGCTGGCCCGCACCGACCCCGCTGCGCCCAAGAAACAAGCCGGGATCAGCTTTTTCCTCATGGATCTGAACTCACCGGGTGTGACGCGCCGGCCGATCCGGCAGATCAACGGGGAAGCGGAATTTATCGAAGTGTTTCTCGACAATGTCGAAATCCCGGCGGAAAATCTTGTCGGGGCAGAAAATGAAGGTTGGAAGATCGCCCAGTCAACGCTTGCCGCGGAACGGGGGCTGATTATCATCGATCTGGCGGAGCGAATGGGATATGAACTCGCGGCTGTCTTGAGGGCGGCGGCGGCGGGCTCCCTTGCGTGGTGGGACGACATCGGCCTGCGCCGTGATTTCATGCGTCTTTATGCCCGCATGCTGGCAGCTCGCGCGATGGTGCGCCGGATGGCGAAGGAGATTGTCGAAACGCCGCATTCCATGGGCCTCGCCACGCCAACCTATGTGAAGCTTCTCTTTTCGGAAGTGCTTCATGACTATTCGGCCTTCATGCTCGCACGCGCGGGCATGGCGGGACAGCAATGGAAGCCCCGCGTTCTTGGCGGGTGCAAACATTCAACGAACCGCTTTGACGATTTCCTGTCCAGCTATTCCTGGACGATTTCCGGGGGCACCAATGAAGTGCTGAAAAATGTGGTCGCCGAGCGCCTTCTCGGCCTCCCCCGTTAGCGAGACCTCAGGGGTTGTGACCAGGCCTCAGCGACAGAAGATCGCATCACGCCGGAGGGCTAGCGTCCCCGAAATACGGGCTTGCGTTTCTCGATGAATGCGGCGCGTGCTTCCTTGTGATCGTCGGTCATTGCGCACCGGCTTTGGCTCAGCGCCTCGCTTTCGAGCACCGCCGCCAGCGGTTCGGATTCTGCGACGAGGAGATTCTTTTTCATATAGCCCCAGGCGAGGTGGGGACCCCGCGCAATGTTCATCGCGAAGGCGTGCGCCTCGCTCATCACCTGGTCGTCGTCGACGAGGCGGGTGACGAGGCCGAGGTCCGCAGCATCCTGCGCCGACAGGCGAGGATTGAGAATCAGCAGTTCGCGGGCCTTGGCGGGTCCTACCAATTGGGTCAGCAACCAGCTGATCCCGAAGTCGCCCGAGAAACCGATGTTCGCAAAGGCGGTTCCGAATTTTGCGGATCGGCCAACGATCCGGAAATCCGCCGCCAGGGCGAGACAAAAGCCCGCCCCCATTGCCGCACCATTCACGGCTGCGATGATGACCTTGGAAGACTGCCTCATCAGTAAAGGCGGGCGTTGCTTGGCGCGCAGATCGACAAGCCGTTCTTCATAGGTTCGCTCGCGGCGGTTCGCCATGCCCTTGACATCGCCTCCGGAGCAGAAAGCGCGGCCTGCGCCGGTCAGAATGATGGCCCCGACATCGGAGTCGCGATCGAGACGAGCGAACGTGTCGCTGAGCTCTTCGATCAAGGCGTCCGTCAAGGCGTTGAGGGCGTCGGGCCGGTTCATCGTCAGGGTGACAAGCGGTCCGTCGCGCGTTTCGGTCAGTTCGGGTTGGGACATGATGTTTCCGATAGCAGGCTGCGGCAAAGCCGGGTGGTTAGTCGAAAGCGGCGAGCGGACCAAAGCCGAGGCATCTTTGATCGCATATGTGCGGAGTTCGGCGCGCTCGGCGCCGACGGACTGGCGTGGCGATCGGCGAACCGACAGGGGGCGGGATTCGGCCACCGCTGCTTGCTCGCGCTTTAGCGCCTCACGAACGTGGCGGGATCCCACTGCAGGGGCAGCGATTCGACATTGTTGATGATCCCGGTGCGGCAATGCATCCGCTGTTCGTCGGCCACGCGAAACTCGGGGATACGCGTCAGCCATTCTTCCAGAAAAATCATCAGTTCGCCGCGCGCGAGAACGGCGCCCGCGCAGGTGTGGATGCCGCGGCCGAACCCCGAGTGCATCGCGCGCCGGTTAAAATCGACCGCGAGCGGATCGGGTGTTACGCGCTCGTCGAGACCGTAGAGCGGGAAGGGCATGATCACCATGTCGCCCTTGCGGAAAGTAACGCCCTTGTGATCGGTGTCCCGAGCCGTGATGCGCCCGAGGTTCGAAATGCCGTAACGACGCACAAACTCCTCGATCGCCTTCTGGTGGAGCTTGGGATCATCCTGAAGCTGACGGCGATGTTTGGGATTGTCGGCGAGGAACTTGGCCATGAAGCCCATGGTCGAGGCAACGGTATCGACTCCGCCACCAAGTACGAGGATGATGATTCCCGCGAGCGTATCATCATCGACTGCTTTCCCATCGACTTCGGCGCGTACGATGTGGCTGACGATATCGTCGCGCGGGTTCGCACGCCGGTCCGCAATGACCTCCCTCACATAATTCTGCCGGATAACCCAATTTCCCGCTGCTCTCGGATCGGTCGGAGAGACGACCAGCGAACGCAGAAACTCGCGGTGCTCAACGGGTTGGCCCACCAGTGACAAAAAGGTGATATGCGGCATGGCGGCTGCGAAATCGCCGATGAATTCGCATTGGCCGGTCGGGCCCAGTTCATTGATGATCCGGATTGCGGTCTCGCGGGCGTCCGCGAACGCCTGCTTCAATGCTTTCGGCATCAGGTGCGGCATGATCAGCCGGCGATATTTGGCATGGTCGGGCGGGTCGAGATTGACCGGATATTGCGGCGGCAGAACATTTCGCGGAATGAAGGATTCCGTATTCGAGAACCTGTCAGGGTTCATCTGGACAAAATCAATGTCCTCGGCGCGATTGACGATCCAATGACCGCCATAATGCGGTGTCCAGACGATGTCGGGGTTATTGTCCTGAAATATCTTCCAGGCTCCGTGGGGATCGCCGGGATCGAAGCCCGGAGGGGCATACATGTCGAAATCGACCACCAGCTCGGGCGGAACATTGTCAGGCACCTTATCCATAATTGCGGCTGGCATTTCATCCTCCCTGCGAACGCCGAGCGGGCAAGCGCTCACGACCATAATATGTCAGACCCGTGGCCTTCGCCGTGCCGTAACCACCCGTCCCGAACTCGGGTCCTGGTTCCAGCGATGGCTGACCCGCCGATATGTCAGGCATATCGGCGCTGTGCGCGATAATCGCCATATTGTTCCTCAAGTCCGGCGCGCGTGAGGCCGAAATCCTCCGGCTGGACGCGCTGAAGAACCTGCGACCGGCGCGGATTGGCATCAAGCCAGGCCTGCATCAGTCGCTCGACCGCCGGCGTCAGATCGAGATCGAAGGCGTCGTAGATGCGGCGCACCGTGCCCATCTGGTCGGCAATGAAATCGTGGAACTCTACGTCGATGAAATGCTTTGCGCGCGGCTTGGCTTCGAGGGCACGACCCACGGCCTCGCGCCAGAAGCTGGCCTCGCGTTGCCCGACCCGCGCCGGATCCGCGTCCGCGCCGCACATCGCGCGCCGCGCCGAGTAGATGAGAGAGGCGATGGATGGGATGGCCTGAACCGGGTCGCGGTGCGTCTGGATGATCATAGCGTCGGGAAAAACGTTGAGAACCGCCTCAAGCGCATGCAAATCCGTCGGATTCTTGAGGAGCCAGCGCTTGTCCGGCCCGCCATGGCCAATCAGCCGGAGATTATTGGCGAGGCGCTCATATTGTTCGCTTTCATCGAGGTTCCGATACCATGTGTCATATTCGGGAACATCCCAGAGCGAGCAAAACATATTGTTCGCGAATGTTTGCGCGAGCAGGAAGATCGACTCTTCGGCATCGTCGACTGCCATATTATGGTCGTCCTTGATCGCGGGAGCATTGGCGATCTGCTCGTCGAGGTAGCCCGCGATCGCGCGATACTCGGGAACCCTGATCCATTCGGAGCGTGGCGGGCGCGGCATCGGTGTGTGGGCAAGCCAATATTCGGGCGCCTGAAATTGCGGGTCCATCGCCAGGAGCTTGTGCAAGGCGGTGGTCCCCGAGCGGACGAGACCGGCAATGATGATCGGCTGCCGGATCCGCGCAGACAGGCATTCCGGGTGCCGCTTCCAGCCCTCCTCGGCGTAGAGCCGCGCGTCAAGGAATGAGCCCACTTTGCGCGTTGTACGGCCGATCGTCTCGGTGAGGCCCAGGCGGTCGAGGTCGGTCAGGACGCGGCGAAAGCCCTCTTCCCACCCGTGGCCGAAATCATGGAAGCCGGTACGCTTGCGGGCGTCGGCCAGAAAGGTATCATGCGCCGCTACAAATCCTGTCTCGCGGACCACCTGTTCGGCGGCGTTCGCTTCGATCACAGCCATGGCATCACCTGAACCTTCGTATCCTCGTTCGGGCCTCGCAAACGCTCGATCGCTGCGGGCAGGGCGTCGAGGCTGACCCGATCGGTGATCATAAGGCGTGGTTCGACATGCCCCGCAGACAATGTGTCGGCGACATGCTGCAATTCTCGCAGCGTGAAATGCATCGAGAAATGCAGACTGACCTGCTTGAAGGTGAGCGCCGACGGAACGACCGGGTCGGGCGCGGTGCAGAACCCCAGCGAAACGACCCGGCCATTGGTGCGCGCCAGCTTTACCCCGAGGCCAAGCTGGCCCGGGACGCCGACGCATTCATAGACGACGTCGGCGCCGCCGCCAAGCGCGTCGCGGATCCGTTCTACTTCGTCGTCACCTGACACGACAAACTCGTCCGCGCCCATGGCAAGCGCCAGATCGGCGCGCCTGAGCGATCGCGAAACCGCCACGATCCTGCCTGCTCCCATGCGGCGCGCCCAGAAGATGGCGGCCAACGCAACGGCACCGGCGCCCAATACCACCACGCGCGCACCTGGCTGCAACCGGCCCATTGCGACACCGTGAAGCCCCACGGCCAGCGGCTCGCAAAGCGCACCATCTTCCATCGACAGCGCTTCGGGCAGCACTATGGTGCTCGATGCCGCGACCCGGCAATATTCGGCATAGCCTCCCGACATCCCCCGCATGCTCGGGCAAAGGATCGGGTGGCCCGCGACGCAGGCTTCGCAGTGTCCGCAGCCCGTGCAGGGTATGGCGGTAACGCGCTGCCCGACCTTGAAACCTTCGACGCCCTTGCCCAGTTCGACGATTTCTCCCGAATATTCATGACCGATCACCGAGCCGGCTGGGAAGGTGATGCCGCCGTGTCCGGAGGTCATATGCAGGTCGCTCCCGCATACGCCGCAGCGCTCGACCTTGATGACCATCTCGCCCTCGCCGGGCACGGGGTCCGGCCTCGCCTCAATATCAAATGGCTCGCCGATTGTGTTGAACACAGCTGCGCGCATGACTGCTCTCCTGATTGGATCCGGCCCCTTTTTGCGGCGGCCGGGGGGTTGCGACAAGCCGGAACGGCGATCGCGCGGGCCCTGAGCATGGATGTGATCCTTGTTCCAGGGGGCACGACTGCCCTTCGCACCGTCGCCGCGCGGCGTTAGGCTTCCCCTATCGCACGTCAATGGCGGCACGGAATAGCGATGCCGCCAGGCTCAGTAGGAGGCAGCCCTTGCGCCATATCCTCGTTGTCGGGGGGGCCGGACTGATCGGCGCGGCAACGGCGCTGCACCTGGCCGATCTGGGGCATCACGTAACGATAGCGGGCCGCAGGTCACCGCGTTCGCCGCTATTGGCCGGGTTCGATTTTCTTCCGGGAAGCTACCTGTCACCCGAGTGGGACGGGAACTGTCTCGGCCTATTCGACACGCTGGTCTTCGCAGCTGGCAATGATCTGCGGCAAATGCCCGCAGGCGCCGACGAGCGCGCCTATTTCCGCGCCGCGAACAGCGAAGGCATTCCGGCCTTTTTCAATCGCGCGCGGGCTGCAGGGATCGGCACGGCGGTCTATGTAGGGAGCTATTATCCGCTCGTCTTGCCGCCTGATCGCGTCGAGGCGTCCGGTTATCTGGTATCGCGCCGCGATGCCGACGAGCGGGTGCGGGCGCTCGCCGCGCCCGGTTTTCGTGTCTGCACCCTGCAATCGCCGTTCACGGTCGGGCATGTGGCCGGGGTGGCGGCCGGCCAGCCCGAGCGCATCCTCTCCTATTGCATGCGACGCCTTGAGCCCGAGGGACCCCGATTCGCGCCGCCGGGCGGCGCGAACTTCATGTCGACGCGATCTTTCGCGGCGGCCGTGGCCGGAGCGATCGAACGAGGCGAAGCGGGCCGCTCCTATCTGATGGGCGACTGCAACTGGTCTTACGTCGAATATTTCAACCGCTTTCTGAAGGCGCTCGGCAGCGCCGAGCGTGCCATCGCCGCCGACGTGCCGAATCCCGCCATGCCCGATATCTCGCTCTATGGCGGGCGATGCGAAACCATCGCCTACACTCCAGACCCCGACACGTTCGACCGTCTCGGAGCCCTGCGCGGTGACGCCGGGCGCGCGATCGAGGAACTCGTGTTGCATCACGCCGGGTCTCTGGCCGGCTGCTAGGCTAAACGCCGACCGGCCCGGGCTGAGCCATTCCGGTCTGGCATGGCCGAGCGCCGGAAGGTTCGCCTTGTTTCAAGCCGAACCCCGAATCCGGTTTCGCGGAACGGACGCGAACATCGCCTTGCCGCCTTCGTCGAGCCGGATATATTCGGACCATAGTCCCAGAGCGGGGCGGGTATCGAAATAGCTGTAGTCTAGAACACCCGGAACCGACCCCACAATGCCCTCGGCATGGCCGAGCGCAGTGCTCCGGTCGAGCGTCGCCTGATGGTCGTCCACGAGATAGCCCAGATGGTGCAGGACGATCGGGCCATCGGTGTCGGGCAGGAAATCGCTGTATATGGTCGTCGCCGTGGTGACCGGCTGGATGATCTCGATCATTACGTCGTCGATATAGGCGAGAGCGATACGCGCGGTCACGTCCGACTGCGGCATGTCCATGATCTTGAACGTAGTGGGTCCGAAGCTTTCCTGGAAAGCCGACACTGCCGCATCGAGGGTGCGCGTGACATAACCGAGCTGGAAAAACCCGCCGAAAAGGTGGGGGGCGGTTAGACTGGCCATCAATTATCTCCCATCCGCCTGCAGGATCGGCAGGCAGCGTAAAGCCTATCGGGGTTCGTTGCGAAATTCGACGTCGCCCGGACACCATCAGGAGCGTGATAATCTTGCGAGGCTGGGGAATGGAGGGGATAATTGCTTGATCGAACCTGGGCTCTTTCCTGTAAGGTCGGCCGATAAGGGAAAGGAAAGATAATGTCGCCTACCGAAATTGCGCTCGCGGAAAAACCCGCTCATGTGCCCGCGGACTTGGTCGTGGACTGGAATTTCTATCAGCCTGCCGCGGGTGACGCCGGACCGCATGCCGCACTGAAGCGCTTGCACGACGGGCCCGACATCGTGTGGACCCCAAGAAACGGCGGGCACTGGATCGTTACCCGTGCCGCCGACATCGAATTCATCCAGAAGAATCACGATCCCTTTTCGATGCAGAGCATCTCCTTGCCCGCCGATGCGCGTCCGCGCATCTTGCCGATCGAGTTCGACCCGCCGCAGCACGCCCAGTATCGCACTATCATCAATCAGTTTTTTACGCCGAGTGCGGTGAAGGACCTCCAGGCCGAGGCACGGGTATTGGCGATCGATCTGATCGACGGCTTCAAGAAGGACGGTCGTTGCGAATTCAGTCAGGCGTTTGCGCAGCAATTGCCGATCCGCGTGTTCATGAAGATGGTCAATCAGCCTCTCGACGACATCGACTATCTGCTCGGCATCACCGAAAAGACCGTCCGACCGCGCAATCCGGAGGACCGGGTAAATGCCCATCTGGCAATGCGACAGTATCTCGGCGGGGTGATCGAGGAACGCCGCCGTAAACCGGGGACGGATTTGTTGAGCGCCGTGGTCGACGCGAAAATCGCTGGAGAGCCGATATCGGACGAAAATCTGCTCGGTATGCTGACAACCATCATGTTCGGCGGACTGGACACGGTTGCGTCGACGCTCGGCTTCGCAGCCAAATATCTGGCAGACAATCCTGCCAGGCGTCATGCGCTGATCGATAATCCGGGCCTGATCCACAATGCAGCCGATGAACTGCTGCGTCTGTTCGCCCCGTCATCGACCGCGCGGCTCCTGACGCGCGACTTCCAACTCGGCGGAGTGGATTTCAAGGCTGGCGACCGGGTGTATGTCCGCACCCTGCTGCACGGGCTCGATGAACGCAAATTCGCCGATCCGCTCGACGCCGACTGGGAACGTCCTGCGCTCGAGCGCAACTATGCGTCGTTCGGTAACGGTCCGCATCGCTGCCCGGGCGCGACACTCGCCCGTAGCGAACTTCGCATTTTCCTCGAGGAATGGTTGAAGCGCATCCCCGATTTCGACGTGGCGTCGGGCGAAGCCCCGGTTTACGCCTATGGGATGGTCTCCGCGATCGTGAAGCTGCCGCTGGTCTGGGATCCCGACACCGTCAAGTAACGCCGAAGGGTTCCGGATGATAGCGGCGGGTGATCGCCGCGCGGCGCCGAGGAGAGTGCGAAACATGGCATTGGGCGAGGAGGCCGTCGCGGTGGTGACCGGCGCGGCATCGGGCATCGGCATGGGTATCCGCGAGGCGCTGACCGCGCGCGGGGTGCGGGTTATCGGCGTCGATCGGCAGGAGGCCGACATTTGCGCCGATCTGGGAACGGATGACGGGCGCGAACGGATGATCCGTGCGGTGGGCGAGGCGGCCCCGTCGGGCCTCGATCTGGTGGTAGCCGGCGCTGGCGTCTCGGCCGCGGCCTTCGATGTGACCGTAAGGGTTAACTATTTCGGCGCGACCGCTACCCTCGCCGGGCTGCGACCGCTCCTCGCGATGCGTCCTGGATCGCACGCCATCGGCATCTCCTCTTCGTCCCTCTACATGGAAACCGACGAGGCGCTGGTCTTGGCCTGCCTCGAAGACGATGAGGAACGCGTTCTTTCCGTGGCATCGGGCGTGTCGCGCAATGTCTATCAGGCGACAAAAAGGGCGCTGGCCGTCTGGATCCGGCAGCAGGCGGTGCGGCCCGAATGGGCTCGCGCGGGCATCTGTCTCAACGGCATTGCTCCAGGAGTGGTCGTCAGTCCGATGACAGACTATTTGCTGGCAACGGCGGAGGGCCGCGAGCGGCTGTTCCAGACCACCCCGATGGCCGTGGAGGAGCCGGCGTCCCCCGCCGTCATCGCCGAGGCGATTCAGGCGCTCGCCGGTCTCAAGGGCGGCTATCTGTTGGGCCAGATCCTTTTCGTCGACGGCGGTGCCGATGCCACCGTTCGGCCCTTTCACGTCTGAGCCGCCGAGACGATCCTCAAGCCTCCGCCGTGACCTCGTCGACAACCCTGCGCATGGGCGCGCGGGCCGTGAACAGCAGAAGAAAACTGATCGTGCCGCACAAAAGCAGGGCCAGTGCGATGGACCATGTCGTAAAGGCAGGGTCTTCGAAAATATGGTCGGTGAAGAGCGCGGGCAAGCTCGGGCCCAGACCGATGCCGAGCATATTGCCAACGAGCAGGAATACGGCCGCCACCTGACCGCGCAGGTGGCTCGGCACGGTTAGCGGGATCGTCGCGCCCATGCCAGCCATGCCCGAACAGAAGAAAAGTCCGAAGACGGCGATTAGCGCGACTGTATACGTCGGTGCCAAAGCCAGAAGGCAGCCAAAGCCGACGAGTCCCAGCCCGCTTAGCGAATAGACGCGCATCGGTGCATCGGTGATTCCACGGCCAATGAGGCGATCGGTCGCCAGACCAAGCCCGAGGGTCGAGGCTGTTACCGCGAGAAGCGAGATGAGGCCGAAAGTGATGCTGACCTCGCTGATCGGCATGTCGAACCTGCGCACAAGAGCCGTTGGCCCCCAAATACTAAAGGCGTAGCAGCCACCGGCCATGATACCATATCCGATGAAGAAGCGAAGGAAGAAGCCCTTGTGCGTGCGAAGGAACCGCATCGCTTCGCGCGGGCCGGCCTTTGTCGGAACGGACTGCTCGCGGCGCTTGGGTTCCCGAATGAGAAACAGAAGCGGCAACAGCGTCAATGCCGGAAGCGCAGCAAAGATGAACACTGCCTGCCAGGGCATCAACCAGCCAAAAGGAGAGGAGATGCCGTCAGGTGGCAAGGCGGCCAGCAGCTGGCCGCCAAAGACATAGGAAAGCGAGGTCCCTGCGACGGCTCCGCAGCCAAATACCGAGGTGGCGAGTGTCAGCCGATGACGGGGAAAGCTGTCGCCGAACAGCGAATAGGCGGCTGGCGAGAGCGCTGCCTCGCCCGCGCCGACCATGAAACGCGCGACAATCAATTGCGTGAAGCTGCCGGCGAGACCGCATCCGATGGTGGCTATGCCCCAAACGCTGAGTCCGATACCGATTACCAGACGCCGCGACCAGCGATCGACCGCATAGCCGAACGGGAGGCCCATGATGCAATAAAATGCCGCGAAGGCAGCACCGGTTATCAGGCTCAGCTGAACATCGGTCAGATCGAGGTCCGCCTTCATGGACGGTATCAAGGTGCCGATCACCTGCCGGTCGATCATCGAAACCACGTAAAGTGCCGTCAAGACTGCCAGAAGCCAATAGGCAGCGGGCGTCACGCGTTCGCCACGTAGCTGGTTCATATCGGATCTCCCTGGAGCGATGGGTTCATTTCAGATGGTTGGGGTGTCGACTGCCGATGATCGTCGATGCGGACGATAGGGATCCGTTTATCCGCTAGAGGCGCTTCTCGCCTTTGCCTTCGCCTTCGCTCGCGGGTATCGCGCGAGGGAGGCTCGACAAGGTCACCAACGACGCCGCAACTGGACCCCGATGTTGCGGGCCCGCAATTGCACCTCGCGATCTTCGGCAGAAAAGGTCGGCGTGTCGGCAGGAAGATGCGACCGGACGTCGGCCAGCGGCACCTTCTTCATCGTCGGCAGGGGATAGTCTTCGGCACGATGCCAGCGACCGACGAGCATGCCGCGTCGGCAGTCCTGAGGGTCGAGCCAGTTTTGTATACCGGGATCCTCAAGCGACAGGACCGCACGAAACTTGCCGTCGGTATCGAGGCGCGCTTGCGCGGCGTTGAGACTGCTCTGCCGGTAACCGAATTCGATCTGGTTCCATAAAGTGTCGTTGAGCTGGACGTTCCAATATTTGCAAAGGGGGATATCTGTCTCGATCACCAGGGCATCCCCGGGCTCGAGATCATAGATGCAGCGCCAGTATTTCTGCGGCCACTCGGGGCTGTTCCCGATGTCCTCGAACCCCGTCAGTTCCATCGTGTTGAAACCGATCGTGTCGGCGATCTTGGCCTGGTAGCCGAGCGTCATCCCGGTAAAATGCGCGACGAAGTAGCCGAGCATCCGGTCGAGCCGGCTTGCTATCTCGTCCGCGGTCAGCCGCGGCTTCATCGCTGGGCGGTCAAGCCGCTCAATCGCGAAGCGGCCTTCGGCTTCCTTGCCCCAGTCGACAGAAAACTGGCGGACAAGGAGCGAGCCGGCGCCTTCCGGCATGAAGCGCCAGTCGCCCGTCCACCCTGCGGGCCGTTCGGTGCTGAAGATCACCTCGAACGAGCCATCGTCCGCCAACGTCAGTCCGTCGACATCATAATTATTGTAGCTGGGGCCCGGGCCGAGCGTTCCGAACATCCCGCGTCCGATGGCAAACCCCATGATCGGATTGGTCCCGCGCGTACCCACAACCCTGTAGACTCCGGACCCGCTGACCGGCGCGAGATGGTATATGCCGTCCGGATTGGGCTGGAGCAGGAAGATCGAATTTTCGAACGGCATCCAGTCGGGATGGTCCGGCGTGGACTGGAAATACCAGATATAGCCCTGTGCGACATTCATGACGAGCTGGCGGTATAGTTCGGCGCGCGTCTGCGTATCGTCGGGAAACCAAGTCTTGGCGGCCATTTCGCCGGCCGGCCGAAGGAGATCGAGATAGTCGGACCAGGCTTTCAGCCCATCGGTTACGGGCTCCATGCCCGGAAGCATGCTGAACCGGGGATCTGAGGGCGCAGTCTGGATGAGGTCCCGCCGCAACGCGGCTACCAGATCGGCCTTTGCGGCCTTGAGCGGTGTATGTTCGGGCATCTGTATCTCCGCTGGAGCATCGGGGGAGGTCGATCGTTCCATGATAGCCTTTGGCGCCGCTGGCGAAAGCAACGGCGCAATCCATCACATGCAAGATTAGACGCGGGCGAGCTGGTTCCACCGCTCGCATTTTTTCCTCGGGCAGGTAGCAGCGGATATCGATTGCGATGCCATGGTGCAAACCGGCATCGGTACGGCTTCGATCGACTGGCGCCCCATGGCGGGCGCCGGGCGCCACTTCCGGCGTCGTGCCGTACGCGGAGATGACTTATGGGAAACCGATTCCGGAACAAGGTGGTCGTCATTACCGGCGCGGCCGCAGGGCTCGGGCGCGCGACGATGGAACGACTGGTTGGAGAAGGTGCGGTCGTCGCGGCGCTTGACCGCGACCAAAGCCGGCTCGATGCAGCGGTCGCCGCGCTTCCGGCAGGTCAGGCAATCGCCCATGCGTGCGACGTGGGGGACGACGCGTCGGTTGCTGAGGCGATCCGCCAGGCGGCAGGGCAATTGGGGCGTATCGATTGCCTGTTCAACAATGCCGGTATCGGCAATCCGCATCGTCGGCGACTCCACGAGCAGTCGCCCGAGGATTGGGATCAGGTGATGCGGGTGAATGTGCGCGGCATGTTTCTCGTGCTGCGGGCGGTCATACCCTATATGTTGGCGCAGGGCAGTGGTGCGATCGTGAACACCGCCTCGATCGGATCGTTCCGCGCTACCGAGGAAGCCGCCCCCTATATCACGTCCAAGGGCGCCTGCCTCATGATGACGCGGAGCGCCGCGCTCGAATATGCCAGGGACAATATCAGGGTCAATGCCGTCTGTCCGGGAACGACGCAGACAGAAATATTGGCAGGCCGGCCGCAATCGTTGATCGATGCCCTCCAAGAGCGAATTCCCCAAGGCCGGCTTGGCAAACCCGAGGAGGTGGCGGCGCTCGTCGCATTCCTGTTGAGCGACGAGGCCCCGCATATCACCGGGGCCTCGTATCTGATCGATGGTGGCCGCAGCGCGGGCGGTTAACCGCCGCGGTCACCCGACCGATTGAACGCCGGGGCGCGGCCGGTGTCCCCATTCCAAATGGCGCAGCGTGGCGGCAACCGTGCCCGCTAGGGCCTGGACGAGACCGCGGCTGGCTTGTTCCCTGTCGTCACGCACAGGATGACGGACATGAGGACGAGAGGAATGGTTCCGGCCAGAAGATATTCATAATCGCCGAACCGGTCGTGGATCACGCCTCCGATTGTCGGACCGAGTCCGCTTCCCAGGGACATGAATCCGGCCATGGTGCCGAAGAGCAGCCCGAAATTGCCCAGGCTGAAGTGGCGGCTCGCCATGTAGGATAGGACGTCGATTTCCGCGCCAAGCGCCAGTCCGATCATGACGACCGCTGTGATGCAAACGGTCATCGAGGGCACGGCCCAGAGCAGCAACACGCTGGCCATTGCCGGAAGCAGGAAAATCACCGCGCCGACAAGGGTGGCTGGAAAGTGGTCGAGCAATAGTCCGCCGGTGAGACGTCCGACGATCGATGTGATGCCGATCAGCGTCGCCATTTGCGCCGCCGTGGTACGGCTAACTCCCATTTCCGTCAGCATCGGCACGAGATGGAACAGGAGGGCGGTCGTGACGAGCACCATGAGCAGCGAAATTGAAACAAGCTTGAAAAAGACCGGAGACCGCATTTCCTCGCGCGAACTGCGTCCCGGGGACGGAGGCGAGGCGCGCGCCGGCTGCGATGCGGGCGCCCTGTCGAGCGAGGTTCGAAACTTCCAGAAGACAAAGGGAAAAACGATGACAAGCCATATCGCGGCGAGGCCGATGTAGGCTCCTCGCCAACCGAATGCCGACAAAAGCGCCGCGACGAGGAGGGGGACGACCACGCCGGTCACGCTCGTACCCGTCTGGGTGATCGCAAGGGCCAGCCCGCGCGCTTTTGTAAAAACGGTGGTGACGGCGAGCGCCCAGACCGTAGGCTTCAGCAGGAGCGATCCCGATGCCAGCAGCGCCATCGAGCCATACCATTGCCATGCGGAGCCCTGATTGAGACCCACCATCGCAAAGGCGCACAGATACAGCGCCATGCCAGGCAGGGCTATGCGGCGCGGCCCGACGCGGTCGATGATACGCCCGATGAAGGGGGCGCCGATGACTCCCACGATGCTGATGAGCAGCAAGCCAGAGGTGATCATCGAGCGACTCCAGCCGAACTGCTCTTCGAGCGGCGCCATCAAAAGCCCGCCCGAATAGAGATGCAGAGCTGATGTCGAGAAGCCGAACATCGACGCCGCGACGAGTGTCCGATGTCGTTTCCATTCCAGTCTGGCTTCGTTCAAGACCATTCTCCCGCACAGCCATGGGCTTTTCAGACTCGGGCTATCAATGTTGGAGGGGATGTCGCAGGCATTATGGGCTTGCGTGGACAAGCATCACATCTGTGGTCGCGGCCGGAGGGCGCCGCAGTTAGATCGTGACCGCCGACGGTCGAAGAAAATCAGAGACGTGGGTTTTGGCCGCTGACCCGGCACCGCCGGAAAGCAGCAGGGCCTGCTCGGTCTCATACCCGTCTTGTGATGGGTAGCCCCCGAACATTGCCATCGGGCAGCATTTCTCACTATCGAGGTCGCAATACGCGGCACAGGCGGCGGTCCCGCGGCTGCGGTGATGCCATTGGTTCGGGAGTCACGCTATGCGGAAATATGCGCTGGGTCAGCTGACCGTCTGCGGTGCGCGACCCGAGGAACTGGTCGAAATCGCAGCCTGGGCGGGATATGATGCGATCAGTCCCTTTCTTGCTGCAGGCGGGGCGGGCAGTCTCCCGGCGGTCCCATTGAAAGCAGGTGATGTCGAGACGACCGCGATGGCGCGGCGCCTCGTCGATACCGGGCTTCGGGTTCATGTCGGTGACGGTTTCGTGCTTCATGGGGCGACCGATATGGACGCCTTGCGGGCGGGCGTTGCGTTAATGGCGCAGCTTGGAGCACGGGCCATCAACGCCGTTCATTTTGACACCGACGCTTCGCGCGGCCTCGATCGTTTCTGCCAGTTGAACAGCTGGGCGAGAGAGGCAGGGCTGATCACGCTTATCGAATTCACGCCGCTTTCGACCATTTCCGGTTGGCGCGACGCCCTCGCCTACCGGGAGCGTGCAGGGGGTGACAATATTGCCCTGATGGTCGATCTGCTTCATTTGCGCCGGTCGGGCGGCACGGTGGAGGAGATCGCTCAGATCGATCCATCGCTGATCGGTGCCGTGCAACTATGCGACGGGCCGACCGAATCCGGACCGCAGGGCTATAGAGAGGAGGCCATGTACGAAAGGATGATTCCAGGACAGGGAAGCTTGCACGCCGAGAAATTACTGAGAGTCCTCCCGAAAGACATGTTGGTCGACCTCGAGGTCCCTCTCCGGTCTCTCGAGCAAGCCGGAAAAGATCATTTCGCACGCGCGAAGTTGCTGCTCGATGCCTGTCGGGCCCTCGACCTCCGTTAGCTTGGCGGCATCCGGCCTGCCTTTGCCCGCCGCGTTGACCATGATCTTGACAAAGTTGCGGCCGGTCGGCGCGCTGCACCCTGCGGTTTCGCGCGAGAAGAGCGCGGAATCTACGGCGGAGCGGGCGTGACGATGCTCCAAAGGGCGCCGAGACGATACCGCTCCGCGCGAGGGATCAGACCTTGTCGGTCAGCTCCGGAACGGCGTTGAACAGATCGGCGACGAGGCCGAGGTCCGCGACCTGGAAGATCGGGGCGTCCTCGTCCTTGTTGATCGCAACGATCGTCTTCGAATCCTTCATGCCGGCAAGATGCTGGATCGCACCCGAGATACCGATTGCGAAGTAAACTTCCGGCGCGACGATCTTGCCGGTCTGGCCGACCTGATAGTCGTTGGGAACATAGCCCGCATCGACCGCGGCGCGGCTGGCGCCGAGCGCGGCGCCGAGCTTGTCGGCGAGCGGCACGATGACTTCCTGATACTTCTCGCTCGAACCCAGCGCGCGGCCACCCGAGACGATGATCTTCGCCGAGGTGAGTTCGGGACGATCCTGCTTGGCGATTTCGGCGCCAACGAAGCTCGAGATGCCCGTGTCGCCGCCCGCCGAGACGGCCTCGACCGAACCCGAACCGCCAGTGCTCGCCGCCTTCTCGAAGGCGGTACCGCGAACGGTGAGGACCAGCTTCGCATCCGACGATTCGACGGTCGCGATCGCGTTGCCGGCATAGATCGGGCGGGTGAAGGTCTTCGGACCCTCGACCGACAGGATCTCGCTGATCTGCATGACATCGAGCAGCGCGGCGACGCGCGGCGCGACATTCTTGCCGGTCGTGGTGGCGGGCACGACGAACGCGTCGTGGCTCGCCATCAGCTCGGCAACGAGCGGCGCGATGTTTTCGGGCAGGTTGTGACCGAAGGCGGCGTTGTCGGCGACATGCACCTTCTGCACGCCGGCGATGCCGGCCGCAGCCTTGGCGACGCCGTCGACGCCGGCACCGGCGACGAGCAGGTGGACTTCGCCGAGCTTCGAGGCGGCGGTCACCGCGGCGAGCGTGGCATCCTTGACGGCTGCACCGTCATGTTCGACCCAGACGAGCGTTTTCATGAATGCACTCCCATCGCCTTCAGCTTGGCAACCAGTTCATCGACATCGGCAACCTTGACGCCGGCCGAGCGGACCGGCGGCTCGCTGACCTTGACCGTCTTGACGCGGGGCGTCGTGTCGACGCCGTAATCGGCGGGCGACTTGGTATCGAGCGGCTTCGACTTCGCCTTCATGATGTTCGGCAGCGACGCATAGCGCGGCTCGTTGAGGCGAAGGTCGGTGGTGACGATCGCGGGAAGCTTGAGCTTCACCGTTTCGAGGCCGCCGTCGACTTCGCGCGTCACGTTGACACTGTCGCCGTCAACATTGACCGCGCTGGCAAAGGTGCCCTGCGCCCAGCCGGTGAGCGCTGCGAGCATTTGGCCGGTCTGGTTGTTGTCGCCGTCGATCGCCTGCTTGCCAAGGATCACGAGACCCGGCTGTTCGGCGTCGGCGATCGCCTTGAAAATCTTGGCAAGTGCGAGCGGTTCGACCTCATCGTCGGTCTGCACCAGGATCGCGCGGTCGGCGCCCATCGCGAGCGCGGTGCGCAGCGTTTCCTGCGCCTTCGCCGGGCCGACGCTGACGGCGACGATCTCGGTCGCGACGCCCTTTTCCTTCAGCCGGATCGCCTCTTCGACACCGATCTCGTCGAACGGGTTCATCGACATTTTGACATTGGCCAGGTCAACGCCCGTGCCGTCGGCCTTGACCCGCGGCTTCACGTTGTAATCGAGCACCCGCTTCACGGGAACGAGGATTTTCATCAGGAATTCCTTACACCATATTTCTCGTGGGTCGTTTGCGTCCTGTACCGGCCCACCTTGTCTAGGTCGCCATCGTTCGCAACCGGCTGTCGACGATTGCCGTGGCTTCGTCCATGATGCGCCGCAGCAGCGCCTCGCACGTCGGAACATCGTGAATGAGGCCCTGAACCTGACCACCCCAGATCAGGCCGACATCTATATCGCCGGATTCCAGCCCCTCGCGGTTTAGCGTCCCCTTGACCAGATCCGCGATCTCCTCAAATTTCGCATCAGGGTTCTTCAAGATTCCCGCAACCGTGTCCGACACTTTGTTTTTCACCACGCGTCCGGTGTTCCGGAATTGGCGATAGAGCAGATGTGTGTCGCGCTCGCTGTTGCTCACCAGAAGCTGTTTGATATTGTCATGGATCGGCGCCTCGACCGTAGCGCAGAAGCGGGTGCCCATGTTCACCCCCTCTGCGCCGAGCGCCAAAGCCGCGACGAGGCCGCGGCCATCACCGATCCCGCCGCTGGCTATGACGGGAATTTTCACCTTGTCGACCGTCGCGGGTATCAGCACCAGCCCCGGCACATCATCCTCGCCCGGATGCCCGGCGCATTCGAAGCCGTCGATCGAGATGATGTCGGCACCCAGCCTTTCGGCCGTCAAGGCATGTCTTGCGCTCGTGCATTTGTGGATAATCGTGACGCCATGCGCCTTGAACGCATCGAAATGTTCCTGCGGCTTTGCGCAGACCGTTTCCACGGCCTTGACGCCGCCCTCGATAATGGCCTGCCGATATTCCTCATAGGGTCGCGGCACGATGCTGTGGAGGATGGTGAGGTTCACGCCGAAAGGGCGGTCCGTCATCGTCTTGCACCGCTCGATTTCGTCGCGCAGGTCTTCGGGCGTGGCTTGCGTCAGGGCCGTCAGCATCCCGAGGCCACCCGCGTTGGACACTGCGCTCGCCAACTCCGCGCGGCCAACCCACATCATGCCGCCGCAGACCACGGGATGGTCAATTCCGAGCATGTCCGTGATACGCGTTTTGATCATCGACTCGTCTCTTCTCATGGTCGTTTCTTGGGCGGGGTTCGCATGCCCTTGGGGTGATGATGGCGCGGTGATGCCCGGATGGCGGACAGGAAGGCTCCGCTTTAACGGGCGGGTTGGCCGAGCATCGTCCGTGAAATGATGTTGCGCTGGATCTGATTGGTTCCCTCGATGATCTGCAGGATTTTCGCATCGCGGAAATAGCGGGCTATCGGATATTCCGCCGAAACGCCGGCGGCGCCGAACAGCTGGACGGCATCGGTCGCTACTCGCATGGCATTGTCGCTCGAAAAGCATTTCGCAATCGCCGCGGCGCGTGCCATCTCGTCTCCTACAATTCCCGAATCAACCATCGCCGCGGCGCGGTAGGTCAGGTTGCGAGCCGCCTCGGTGCCGATCTCCATGTCCGCGACCATCCAGCGCAGCCCCTGGAAATCGGATAGCGTGCTGCCGAAGGCCTTTCTGCTCGCTAGAAAGCCGGTGGCATGATCGATTGCGCCCTGCGCGAGGCCGACGCCGCGTGCCGCTACGAAGGGGCGCGATTCATTGAGGGCCCCCATGACCCGCTTGAAGCCGCCGTCTTCGGTGCCGCCCAGGAGATTGGATTGCGGTATCCGGACCTCGTCGAAGAAGATGGCGCTCGACGGAACGCCGCGGGCTCCCATCTTGTCTTCCTTGGCGCCGACTTCGAAGCCCTTCATCCCTTTCTCGACGATGAAGAAGGCGATCTTGCCCTTGTCGCCGTCGCCGCCGCCGACACGCGCGGCGACCAGGACGAAATCCGCGAGCGCGGCATTGGTGCACCAGATCTTGCCGCCGCTCAGAATATAATCATCGCCATCGCGCCTGGCCCGCGTCTTGATCCCGGAAACGTCGGACCCGCTTTGTGGCTCCGTGAGCGAAAAGGCTCCGCGCAGCGTGCCCGCGGCCACACCGGGGAGAAAGCGCTGCTTCTGTTCCTCGGTGCCGCCCGCCATGATGGCACCGATTGGCAGCCACTGGATAAACAGGACGTAGGCGGTGTTATAGCAGACGCGCCCCAGCTCTTCGATGGCCAGGCAGGAGGACAGCAGGCTGCCCGTGCCGCCCATCTCAGGAGGGAAGGGGAGCGTGAACAAGCCGAGGTCACGGAGGAGATCGAACATGTCTTGAGGAAATTCGGCCTTGGCATCGATCTCGTTGGCCCTGGGGGCGACCTTCTCGCGCGCGACCCGACGAACCATCTCCTGAATCTGGCGATGGTCGTCATTCAGCTGGAACAGCGCTTCGCTCATCTCGGCCTCACGCCATGGTCAGACCGCCAGAGATCGAAATCGTCTGGCCGGTCATGAAAGATGCGTCGTCGGAGAGCAGAAAGGCAATCATACCCGGATAGTCGTCCGGCTGACCCAGCCGCCGCAGCGGAATCGCCTTGGCAAGTCCTTCGCGAATGCGGTCGCCGCCGGCCATGTCTTGAGTGAAGCCGGCAAACAAAGGCGTATCGGTCGGGCCCGGGCAAAGGACGTTCAGAGTGACGCCCTTGCGCGAGAGTTCGCGCGCCATGGTTTTGGTGAAAGCGATGATGCCGCCCTTGCAGGCGGAATAGACGCCTTCGCCCGACGAGCCGACGCGCCCGGCATCCGACGAGACATTGACCACGCGGCCCGACCCGCGCTCGGCCATCCCCTTGACGACGACATGGTGCATGTTGAAGCTGCCGAACAGGTTGATCCGTACGATCTGCTCCCACAATTCAGGGGCGGTATCGAGGAAGTTCGCGGCCCGGTCCCAACCCGCGACATTCGCCAGGCCATCGATCGGACCGGCCGTGCTCTCGAACGCCGCAACGGCCTGTTCGACATTTGCATAATCCGATATGTCCACCTTATAGGCGTGCGCGCTTTCGCCGATTGCGACCGCGACTTCAGAGACGGCCTCCTCGTTCAGATCGAACAGGCCGACGACGCACCCTTCTTCCGCGAGCCTTATCGCCGTTGCCTTGCCGATGCCGCTTGCCGCTCCGGTGACGACAACCCGCTTTCCGTTCAATCCGCGCATCGGGACCTCCTGTTCCTGTGAACTCCAAGCGCGGGCTTTGACCCCCGCCATCTCGGAACTCAACCTGCGAACGGGCTTCGGCCCAACACCATCACATATAGGTAGAATGGCTCATGTGCCGCGTTTCGCGGTTGCATTCTCGTCCAACCATTCGGCGAGGATATGCGCTGCCTCGGATGAGCCGGGGCCATAGGGTGTGCGCGGCGGCGTGCGGCTGAAGCGAGGTGCGGGAGCGGGCTGGATGATGCCATCGATCAGGCAATAGGATTGCCGCTCCGCCAGATGCGGATCGTTCGGGGCTTCGGCGAGATCGAGGACGGGTGAAACACAGGCGTCGGTGCCGGCGAATGCGGCCTCCCACGCTGCGCGCTCTCGCTTGAGAAACGCCGCGGCAATGACCGCCTTGCCGCGCGGCCACTGGCTTCTATCTTCGCGCGGCGGCATTTCGTCAGGATCGATCCCCAAAATGTCGAGCATGATGGTCTCGAAACGCCGCTCGATCGGTCCCGCTGCCATGTAGCGACCATCGGCGCAAAGATAGACGCCATAATAGGGCGCCGCGCCATCGAGAATATTGGACCCTCGCTCGAGCCGATGCGACCCTGCGGCGTGAAGGCCATAGAAATTGGTCATCAGCGAAGCGACACCGTCGCAGATCGCTGCGTCGACCACCTGTCCCTTGCCCGATACCCTGGCCTCGATCACGGCGGCGAGAACCCCCATGATGAGGTAGAGCGAGCCCCCGGCATAGTCGCCGAGCAGGTTCAGCGGTATCGATGGGGGCGCATCGGCCGGGCCGATCGCATCCAGGGCACCTGTGATCGATATATAATTGACGTCATGTCCTGCCGTCATGGCGCGCGGGCCGGTCTGCCCCCAACCGGTTATGCGTCCATAAACAAGCCGTGGATTTTGTGCGAGGCAATCCGCGGGACCAAGGCCGAGGCGTTCCATCGTCCCCGGACGGAAGCCTTCGATCAGGACATCCGCCCTGCCGATCAGCGCAAGGGCAATATTCTTGTCGTCCTCGCTCTTCAGATCCAGTTCGATCGCGTCGCGATTGCGGTGAGCCAGATTGAAACGGGCGGGTCTCGGTATACCGAGATCGGCCTTCTCCCTCCGATCGATGCGAAGCACAGACGCTCCGAGATCTGCGAGCAGCATCGCGGCCATGGGGCCCGGCCCGATTCCGGCTATCTCGACGATGCGCAGACCGGCGAGCGGTCCTGCCGGCGCGGGGGGCGTCATCTCGATCTTCCTGTAGTAAGAAAAGGCAAGCGAGCGGCTCGCTCAGTCGTCCGGTGCAAGTTCGACGCGCAGACCGTCGAGGCTTGCGGAAAACTTGATCTGGCAGCTCAGGCGCGAATATTCGCTCCTGTGCTCGCTGCTGTCGAGCAGGTCGTTCTCATCCTCGGACATCGCGGGAAGTCTGTCGCCAAATGCGGGGTCGACGAAGACATGGCAGGTCGCGCAGGAGCAGCAACCGCCGCACAGGGCGAGCAGCTCGTCAACGCCATTGTCGCGGATGATCTCCATGACCGTCAGGCCGTCCTGAGCCTCAACTTCCAGTTCTTCGCCCGACCTGCGTACGATTTTAAGTGTCGACATTCATTACCTCGCATTTGTCATCTTCTGCCACACGTGGGACTGTCCCGCGGGCGCTGGCCTCTGGTCGGAGGCGCGTCCTGGTCGGCGACCGGGTGGTCAGGCGAATAGCGGGACGGTGAACGCTTGCCCATGATCACGAGGCTGATTTCATATAGGTGATGTTTTTGCCGTGCCGGCTTCATGGTCGATTTGCCGTTGGAGGCGAAGGAAATGCTGCCAAATTGGTGGCCAACGCCGTGTCTCGGGAACGAATGTCGTTTCACCCAGGGCTCATGAGCGGTCGGAGGCCGCATCGTATGAGGGCGCATTTCATCCCGTTCGTGATTTCAACCGCGCGGCAGTTTCCTTTTGCGGCCAGGCCTATCAAAGCCGGCCGATAGACATTGCGTGGAGGAAATATGCCTGAGGCGGCAATCATAGCGACGGCTCGGACCCCGATCGGCAAGGCCTTTCGCGGGAGCCTGAATAATGTTCACGGCGCTACCTTGGGCGGCTGGGCCATCGCCGAAGCGGTCAGACGGGCCGGGCTCGTGCCCGATGAGGTCGATGACGTGTTGCTTGGTGCAGCACGTCTTGAGGGCGCGACGGGCAATAATATCGCGCGGCAGGCGGCCTTGCGGGCCGGTCTGCCGACGTCGGTGGCGGGCGTCTCGCTCGATCGCAAATGTTCGTCGGGCCTGCAGAGCATTGCCTTTGCCGCGCAGCGGGTTATGGCAGGAGAGGGCGGAGTTCTCGTGGCGGGCGGACTTGAAAGCGTGTCGCTCGTGGAACGCGTCCGTAACATGGTTCGCTATGAAGACGAATGGCTCGCCGCCAACCGGCCCGACATTTATATCCAGATGCTGGAGACGGCCGACATTGTCGCCGAGCGCTATGGCATTTCGCGCGAAGCACAGGATGCGTTCGCCCTTCAAAGCCAGCAGCGCACGGCCGCCGCACAGGCGGCGGGACGCTTCGATGCGGAGATTTTTCCAGTCACCGCGATGCGGACGGTCTACGATAAGGCCGGGGCTCCGACGGGCGAAGAAGAAGTGACGCTCGAGCGTGACGAATGCAATCGTCCGACCACGACGATCGAAAGCCTGGCAGGCCTGAAGCCCGTTCGCGAAGGCGGCTATGTCACCGCGGGGAATGCCAGTCAGTTCTCGGACGGCGCCAGTGTTTCGGTGGTCATGGATGCCGACGAGGCCTCGCGTCGCGGCTTGCCGATCCTCGGGCTTTACCGGGGCTTCGAAGCCGTAGGCTGCGAGCCCGACGAAATGGGCATCGGCCCCGTTCTTGCGGTGCCCAAATTACTCGGCCGGTTCGGCCTGACGGTCGACGACATCGACCTGTGGGAGTTGAACGAAGCATTCGCCAGTCAGGCGGTCTATTGCCAGCGAAAGCTCGGCATCGATCCCGAAAAGCTGAACGTCGACGGCGGCGCGATCTCCGTTGGTCACCCCTATGGCATGAGCGGCGCGCGCCTTGCCGGCCATCTCCTGATCGAGGGGCGTCGGCGGGGCTCACGCTATGGCGTTGTGACAATGTGCGTCGGCGGCGGACTCGGTGCAGCTGCGCTCTTCGAGATCGTCTGACCGACCAACCTCTTCAATCTGTTCAGAAAACGGACTTTCTTCATGGATCTCGACCTAGACGCGCAAGACCTCGAATTTCGGCAGGACGTCCGCACCTTTCTGGCGGCGAACCTGCCGGGCGACCTCCGTCGCAAGATGATCAACCGCGACCATCTGATCAAGGACGATATCGTGCGCTGGCAGCGCATCCTGAACGCGCGCGGCTGGGCAACCCCCAATTGGCCGGTCGAATATGGGGGGACGGGCTGGACGCCGGCCCAGCGGTATATTTTCCAGGAGGAGATGGCGTTGGCGCGCGCGCCCGAGACCCTGTCCTTCAACGTCAACATGATCGGGCATGTTCTCTGCCATTTCGGAACAGCCGAGCAGAAATCGCGATTTCTTGCGCCTACCGCCAATCTCGATATCTGGTGGTGCCAGGGTTTCTCGGAACCCGGGGCGGGCTCGGATCTGGCGTCATTGAAGTCGACCGCGACCCGCGAGGGTGACGAATGGGTGCTCGACGGCCAGAAAATCTGGACCACGCAGGCTCAATATGCCGACTGGATGTTCGGGCTGTTTCGTACCGACAACAGCGGGAAGAAGCAGCAGGGCATCAGCTTCCTGATCTTTCCGATGACGACGCCTGGTATCACGGTGCGACCGATCCGGACGCTCGACGGCGAAGCCGATCTGAACGAGGTCTTCTTTGATTCGGTCCGTATACCGGCTGCCAATATTGTCGGGGAGGTTGGCGGTGGTTGGGACGTCGCGAAGAATCTGCTCGGCAGCGAACGGAGCGGCATCGCGCGGGTCGGGTTGTCGAAGGAGCGTTTGCTGCAGCTTCGCAAGCTCGAACGGCAATTGACGGCAAATGGCGTGCTCACGCTCTTCGAGCAGCAGCGCCTGGCGGCCAAACTTGCCGAGGTCGAAGTCGATCTGCGGGCGCTCGAGCTGACCCAGTTGCGGGTGGTCTCCGCCGACGCGCATGGCGGCGGCGCGGCGAGCGCCGCATCGGTCCTCAAGGTTCGTGGTACCGAAATCCAGCAGCGGATGAGCGAGCTGATACTCGAGCTGGCAGGGCCGGCGGGGCTGGCGCGGCCTTCACCCGATAGGCGAAGCGCCGATCCGGAACTGGACGACGACTGGATCGGCTCGGCAGCGCCTTTCTACCTCAACATGCGCAAGCCGTCTATTTTCGGCGGCGCCAATGAAATTCAGAAGAATATCGTCGCCAAGACGATGCTGGGACTTTGAGCGATGTTTCTCGATTATACCGATGACCAGGCGATGTTGTCCGATACGGTACGAAGGTTCGTCTCGAACGCTTACGGCTTTGCCGCGCGCGAGACGATTCTCGCCTCGGGAGAGGGCTGGAGCCGTGCGATCTGGTCTTCCATGGCGGACCTCGGCCTCTTCGGCCTTGCCTTTTCAGAAGAGGATGGCGGCTTTGGCGGTGGCGGGGTCGAACGGCTGATCGTCATGGAGGAGATCGGGCGCGGCCTCATGCTCGAACCGTTTTTCTCAAGCATCATCCTTGCCGGCGGGGTCTTTCGTCACGGTGCCTCCGCGGTGCAGAAGCAGGCTCATCTTCCCGCGCTGATTGCGGGCGAGAGAATTTATACGCTCGCGCACAGCGAGCCCGGCGGCGTCCGCCACGGCTTCGACGCGGAAACCTCGGCGGTTGCGGGTCCCGACGGCTGGATACTCGATGGCCGCAAGGTAGCGGTTCTCCATGCCGCATCGGCCGATCATCTCGTCGTTTCGGCACGCACCGAATCCGGACTCTCCCTGTTTCTCGTCGCATCCGGCGCCGCGGGTGTCTCAATCGACGCCCGGATCGGCTATGACAATGTCCCCGTCGGCTCGGTTCGCCTCGATGGGGTGGCGGTCGGTCATGACGCCCTCGTTGGCGAACTCGGAAGGGCTGCGGAGATTCTCGATCCTCTGTTCGACGAAGCCAATGCGGCACTGGTCGCCGAGGCGGTGGGGGCCATGAACGAGGCATTCGATCTGACGGTCGAATATCTCAAGACGCGGCAACAGTTCGGCGTCAAGATCGGCAGCTTCCAGGCGCTTCAACACCGCGCGGCCGAGATGCTGATCGAACTCGAACTGGCGCGTTCAATGGCGGTTCTGGCCGCGATGTCGCTGGACCTCGATCCCGTGCAGCGGCGACGCAACATTTCCGCGGCGAAGATCCAAATCGCCAAGTCGGGTCGTCGGATCGCCCAGGAGGCGGTCCAGATGCATGGCGCGATTGGCGTGACGAGCGAATATAAGGTCGGGCATATACTCTGCAGGCTGCTCGCGATCGACGCGCTGCTCGGCGACAAGGACTATCACTTGGGGCGGATTGTCGAGAGCGGGGGCGTCTACGCCGAACTGACCGCCGATGCATGACTGGCGCCGCAAAACGCTGGCAGCGGGAGGGGCTCTCGCCAGCGGGTCCCCATATGGCTCGCAGAGCTCATCACAAACATGAAATGCCACGGGGTGACTGGACGTGTACGGAAGCCGCGACCAGAGAGGCGATGTCCCGTTCGGAGGTAACTGCCATGACTGACCGCCCGCTGTCCCGTATCAGGGTCGTCGACCTCACCCGCGTGCTCGCCGGGCCGCTTGCCGCTCAGAATCTGGGCGATATGGGCGCCGAGGTCATCAAGATCGAGCGCCCAAAGGTGGGAGATGACGCGAGGACATTCGGCGCTCCCTACCTCGTGGACGCCAACGGCAAGCCGTCAAATAACAACGCCTTCTTCCTCTCGGCCAACCGGAACAAGAAGTCGGTTACGCTCAATCTGGCGGACGCCGCGGGCCAGCAGGTGCTGCGCGAGCTCATCGCGACTGCCGATGTCTTCATGGAGAATTACAAGGTTGGCGACCTCGCGCGCTATGGCCTCGATTATGAAAGCCTGAAAGCGGACAATCCGCGCCTTATCTATTGTTCGATTACGGGCTATGGGCAGGACGGACCCTATGCGAGGCGGCCGGGCTATGACGCCATCTTTCAGGGTGAATGCGGCCTCATGGCCAGCACCGGTATTCCGGACGGTAAGCCGGGAGCCGGGCCGATGAAGGTCGGCCCGTCGATCTCGGATATTCTGACCTCCCTGACGGCGACCTCGGCGATTCTCGCCGCCCTCTACGAACGCGATGCCAACGGAGGGGGCGGTCAGCATATCGACATTTCGCTCCTCGACTCGTCGATTTCCGCCATGTCGCATTATGCTCAGATCTACCTTACTGGCCGCGAGGCGCCCCCGCGGCGCGGGACCCAGGGCAATGGCGGCATGCCGGCCTCGATGTTCCCGACAAGCGATCGTCCCATGATGATCACCGCCGGTAACCAGGTGCAATATGTGCGGCTCTGCGAGGCGATCGGACGCCCGGACCTGGTCACCGACCCGCGCTTCGTCGACAATCTGAGCCGCGTGCGGTTCCGGGACGAACTGACCGAGGAGTTCAATGCCATCTTCGAACAGAAGCCGCGCGCCTATTGGCTGGAACTGCTCGACCGGGCCGGAGTGCCGAGCGGTCCGATCAATTCGCTGGCGGAAACATTCGCCGACCCGCATGTGAAGCACCGCGGGATGGAGGTCGAAGCCGACCACGGGCTGGGACAGCGTATTTCGCTGATGCGCAACCCGATCCGCTATTCGGGAACCCCGCTCGATACCTATGCGGCGCCGCCGTTGCTGGGCCAGCACACCGATGCGGTGCTCATGGATATTCTCGGCTATGACAGCGAAAAGCTGGCCGAGCTGAAGCGCGCCGGAACCGTCTGACATGCCGATTGGCAGTCAGCGGTTGGAGGAGAGGATCAGATGAAGGATATGGGTGAAAGCTGTCCGTTTGACTTCAACTTTGATCCGGCCAGTTTCCAGGTTGGCGATACCGTGAGCTACCGTGTCAACGGAAGCCTCGAAGGCTTTCCATTCGTAGGGACGCTGGTCGAAGTCCATGATGACCATGTGATCATTGCCGATGATCCATCCAAAGCGTCGAGCCGACTTCGCGGCACGCGCGAGAGCCGACCCTTGGTGGATGAATCGGAAATCGGGTGAGGGGATCAGAACCGGTTGGGTACCCTTGAGCATCGGAGGAAGATCGCGAGCCGCGGTCGTAGAGCGGGCCCGACCCAATGCTATGATAATTGAATGTAGCGGCTCCGTCGCTCAGGCACCAATCGAACGAAGCGCCTTTTTGTCGATCTTGCCATTGGGCACGCGCGGCAGGCCGGAAACGAACTCGACGAATTTCGGGCATTTGTAGCGCGCGATCAGCGTTCGGCAATGTTCTATAGCCTGGTCCTCGGACATGACGGCTTCGGGAGCGAGAATGACGAAGGCCTTGACCGCTTCGCCCCATTTCTCGTCGGGAATCCCGATCACCGCTGCCTCGATGACATCGGGATGCGCGGAAAGCGCGTCCTCCACCTCGCGGCTATATATATTCTCGCCGCCGGAGATGATCATGTCCTTCTTGCGGTCAACGAGGAACAGGAAATTCTCCTCGTCGAGATAGCCGACATCGCCGGAATGGACCCAACCGTCGCGTAAGGTTTCGGTCGTGGCGACGCTGTTGTTCCAGTAGCCCGCGAACATGCCGTCCGACTGGAACACAACCTCGCCGGGAACGCCGGGCGGACAGTCTTCGCCGGCTTCGTCACAGATGCGCAATTTGATCTCGGGCGATGAGCGACCAACCGACCGCAGTCGCTGTGCGGCTTTGGGCCCGGCATCGGGATCGACTTCGAAGCGATACAGCCCCGACACCCTGCCTTCGGTCATGCCGTACTGGATCACGAATATCTTTCCCAGCCGGGCGATGGCGCGGCGCATCAGTTCGGGCGAGGCCGGCGCGCCGGCAACCATCCATGCCTGCATCGACGACAGGTCGTAATCGCCTGCCACGTCGAGCACGGCCTGAAGCATCGTGCCCACGGTCATCGTGCCGGTGACGCGCTCGGTCTGAATCTCGCGCAGCGCTGCCTCGGGCTGGAAACTGCGATGCAGGATCGTGCGACCGGCCTGATATTGCTGGCCAAGCCTCGGACCGTTCGCGCCGATATGAAATTGGGGGCTGTGGACCAGCCAGGTTCCGCCCTTGGGAAGCTCGGACTCAAGCGCGTTCATCCTTGTGGCGGCGACGACGTTCCGCTGCTTCAATATCGCACCCTTGGGGCGCCCAGTGGTTCCGCTGGTATAGAAGATATAGACGGGATCTTCGGGGCCCGACCGGATCGGCGGCTCGCCGGGGTCGCCGGCAGCAACGAAGGCTTCGAATGGCGATGCCCAGTCGGCTTGTTGCCGCTCCCCGATTTCGATCCATGCAATGTCGCTCGATGCCGTGCGATAGTCGATCGCCAAGGCGAGCAGGTCCGGCTCGAACACGATTGCCTTGGGCGCGGTGTCCTGCAGCATATAAAGGACCTCTGCCGCGGCGAGGCGAAAGTTGATGGGCACCGCGACGAAGCCGCCGAGTTCAGCGGCACCGAAAATGTCCCAAGTCTCCTGGCAATTCATCGCGAGGATGGCGATACGATCGCCGCGCCGCAGGCCCGCCGCATAGAAGCTGCTCACGAGCCTTCGCGAGCGTTCGGCGAACTGTCCGTGGGAAAGCCGACGGCCTTCGTAGAGGAACGCCTCGCGCGACCCGAAGTAGCGCGCATTATGCTCGATGAGATCGCCGATAGTCTTCATGCCCTCCCCATATGCGGATTTGCACGCCACAGCGACAAGCATTGCGCGATATCACGGTGATGATGAAGCATGAGTATTTGCGGGTACCGGCTTGAGGGCGGCGTCTCTCCCGCTCATCATGGTCGGGATGCATTGCCAGCGGGGCAGCTGGCGCGTCGGACCGGAACGGGAGAAATCGATATGGGAACGGAACTGATCGAGGGACTGGCGCCTTGGCCTGACGTGCCATTTGATGCCTATGGTCCGACAAAAGCTCTTCGCCTGACGCGAATACAGCAACTGGTCGGCTCGTTCCTCGGACGCAACTGGGTTGCTATTCCGCATGTGACCCATCATGACGACGCCGACATCACCCGACTTGAGGAGGCCCGCGCGAACTATAACGCGGTCAATGGAACACGTCTGACCCTTGTGCCCATCCTCATGCGCATCCTTGCTGACGCACTGCGCGAATTTCCGAAGTTCAATGCGTCTTTCTCTGCGGCGGGCAAGGAGTTGGTGCAAAAGGATTATGTGCATATCGGATGCGCCGTCGACACACCGAGCGGTCTCCTCGTGCCGGTTGTACGGGACTGCGATCGCAAGAGCGTCGCGGCGATCGCGCAAGAAATTTCCGAGCTGTCGGAAAAGGCCCGTACAAAGGGTCTGTCGATGGAAGAGATGGCGGGTGGATGTATTACGCTGACCTCGCTCGGCCATATAGGCGGCACCTATTTTACACCCATCGTCAATGCCCCGGAACTTGCTATCTTGGGCGTCGCCCGCGCGCGTCCGGTAGCGGCGCCAGGGGCGGGCGGCGACGTCGTTTGGAAGACTGTGCTGCCGCTCTCGCTCAGCTATGATCACCGCGTCATCAATGGCGTTGATGCGGCGCATTTTGTCCGCTTTGTGGCGCAACGCCTTCAGGACATCACGCTTGAGGATTGAGGGGCTTGGTTGCATTGTCGGACGCGCCGATTGCGACTTGAGGCGACAAGGCAAGGTGTGCGGAGATCGACTTTTGCGGGAATAGGCGACTAGGCCGAGGGACCTGACCCCCATCTTTCATCCAGCTGCAACTAGAGGCCGAGGGGTGTTGTTGCGCATAAGCGCAGGCGAAGCAACAGGCGGGGTTAACCCCGCCCGTTGCTTTTCGAGATCGGCGGCGAACGCCGCCGGGGTGGCGTAGCCGAGCGAGGAGTGCGGCCGCTCGGTGTTGTAATCGTCGACCCATCGGGCGAGGATCGTGCGCGCCTGACCGATCGTAAAGAACAGCGTCTCATTGAGCAGCTCGTCGCGCCTGCGACCATTGAAGCTCTCGACGAACCCGTTCTGCGTTGGTCTGCCGGGTGCGATATAATGCCACTCGATCCCGACATCGCCGCACCAGGCCAGCACCGCGTTCGACGTCAGCTCCGTGCCGTTATCTGTGACGATCATCTTCGGCGCACCGCGCCTGGCGATCAGATCGCCCAGCTCGCGCACGACCCGCCGGCCCGAGATCGACGTGTCGATCACCGCCGCCAAGCACTCGCGCGTCACGTCATCGACGAAGTTGAGCACCCGGAAGCGTCGCCCGGTGACGAGCTGATCGTGGACAAAGTCCAAGCTCCAGCGCTGGTTGGGAAGCGCCAGCACCGGCGCAGGGGCCCGCGCGCCGACGGCGCGTCTTCGTCCCTCCCGGCGGCGCACCGTCAGCCCTTCCTCCCGGTAGAGCCGCTGCGTCTTCTTGCGGTTGATGGTGATGCCGTCCCGGCGGAGCAGGATATGCAGGCGGCGATAGCCGAACCGTCGACGTTGCTGTGCCAGCTCACGCAACCGCGACCGCAGGGCGCCATCATCGGCTCGACACGAGCGGTATCGCATGCCCGTGCGATCCGCTCCGACGACAGCACACGCCCGCCGCTCGCCCATCCCCAGCGTCGTCTGAAGATGCGCGACAGCTTCCCAGTAGGCGCTTCGCGCCGCCTGCGGCCCCGCGGCGGGCGTCACCATTTTTTGAAAGCAGGTCCTACAGACCCGCATTGTCGAGCATCGTGTCGGCGAGCAGCCGCTTCAGGCGCGCGTTCTCTTCCTCGAGCGCCCGAAGCCGTCTGGCGTCCGACACCTCCAATCCGCCGAACTTGGCCTTCCACGCATAATAGGTAGCGCTCGACATGCCGTGACGACGGCACAGATCCGTGACCACCGCGCCCGCTTCGGCCCCCTTCACGATGCCGATAATCTGTTCTTCCGAAAACTGCTTCCGCTTCATCTGTCCGTCACTTCTTCAGGTCGGACTCTAGCTTCAACTGGTGGAGAAAATGGGGGTCAGGTCAGCCGGCATCGACCGCACGAGCAGGTTGCATTCACCCGGCTAGTCGGACCCAGCTGATTGGCAATTATTCCGAGAGGTTCTGAAGCAGCTGCCGAAGACCATATGCTGCCGGAACAATGTGCCGTTGACCGACAATTGAAACCAGTTCGCTGAACAGCCGCCTGACCATAAAACCGCATGGTCGCGGCAGATGCGCTTCGATACTATCTGTGAGGCAACGATATCGAGCGTCGCGTCACTAAGCCGCACCACCCTTGGGCCAACGGCCAACTCGAGCATATGGGGCGCTTTCGTCAAAGGCGCCACGGTCCAGCGCTTCCACGACGAAAGCCATCAGCAGCTACGGAAGCTCTCGACGACTTTTATCGGCCCCGCCGAGTTGGCGCCCGGAAGCGCCTCGGGACGGTGGTCCCAGCGGAATTCAGTGCATGGCCCGCAGGGCGGTAAAGACAGGCTCGGTCCACTCCTTTCGGCAAATCAGCAGATCGGGCATGTAGACGTCGGCCTGGTTGTAGATTAGCGACCTGCCGTCGATCCGGCTGACATGCAAGCCGTGCGCCGCTGCCACCGCGGCGGGCGCGCAGCTGTCCCACTCATATTGCCCGCCGGTGTGCAGATAGATTTCGGCCTCGCCGCGAACAATCGCCATTGCTTTCGCGCCCGCGCTTCCCATCGGCACCAGCTCGGCGCCAATGGCTTCTGCGACAGCCACAGCTTCAGCGGCCGGGCGCGTGCGGCTCACCACCATGCGCGGCTTCACGGCGGCAGCGGGCAGGGGGGACGCGCGGTCCGTGCGCAGGACAAGGTCGAGACCGGGGAGCGCCACCGCGCCAAACGCGGGTTTACCATCGATCGCCAGCGCGACATGCACCGCCCAGTCGGTTCGCGTCTCGCCATATTCGCGCGTGCCGTCGACCGGATCGATGATCCACACCCGGCGCCTTTCGAGCCGCTGGGGATTATCCTTTTCCTCTTCCGACAGAAGGCCATCGTCGGGTCGCTGTTCCCGGATGGCGTGGCACAGGAACTGGTTTGCCGTCTGGTCGCCGGCCTTGCCGAGCGCCTTGAGACTGAGGAGGCCGGACGCGCGGACCTCGAGCAGCAAGCGGCCCGCGACGGCGGCCAGATGGGCCGCGAGTTCGGTATCGTTCATTCAGGTCCCCCTATTTCAGCGGCATCAGGTGACGGACGATATGTTCGGCCGCTTCCTTGGGGGTCATCTCGACCGTATTGACCCTTATGTCCGGACTCGACGGCGCCTCATATGGGCTGTCGATCCCCGTGAAGTTCTTCAGCTCGCCAGCGCGCGCCTTCTTGTAGAGACCCTTCACGTCCCGGGCCTCGGCGACCCCGATCGGTGTGTCGACGAAGATTTCGACGAACTCGCCTTCCGGCAACATCGCGCGCACCATCTCGCGCTCGGCGCGGAAGGGCGAGATAAAGGCAGTGAGGACGATCAAGCCGGCGTCAGTCATGAGCTTTGCCACCTCGCCGACGCGCCGGATATTCTCGATCCGATCGGCCTCGGTAAACCCCAGATCCCGGTTCAGCCCGTGGCGCACATTATCCCCGTCGAGCAGAAACGTGTGCCGGTTCATCAGGTTGAGCGTCTTTTCGACTTCGTTCGCGATCGTCGACTTGCCCGATCCGGAGAGCCCGGTGAACCAGAGCAGCTTCGGCTTCTGGTTTTTCAGCGCGGCATGATCGTCGCGCCGGATGTCGGTCGCCTGCCAATGGACATTCTGCGCCCGGCGCAGGCTGAAGTGGAGCATCCCGGCGCCGACGGTGCGATTGCTGATCTTGTCGATCAGGATAAAACCGCCGAGCGCCCGGCTGTCGGCATAAGGCTCGAAGATGATCGGCTTGTCCGTCGCCAGTTCGGCGACCCCGATCGAGTTCAGGTCCAGCGTCTTGGCGGCGAGCTGTTCCATCGTATTGACGTTGACGGTATATTTGGGCTTGTGGATGGTCACCGCCACCGTCTGCGTCCCAAGCTTCAGCCAATAGGACCGGCCGACATGGAGCGGTTCGTCGTCCATCCAGACGATGGTCGCCTCGAACTGGTCCGACACCTCGGGCGGGTTGTCGGCCGCCGCGATGGCGTCCCCCCGCGAGCAGTCGACTTCGTCGGCCAGGCAAATGGTAACCGATTGGCCGGCGACCGCCTCGGCGAGTTCGCCATCGAGCGTCACGACCTTGGTAACCGTCGAGACCTTCCCGGATGGCAGGATCCGCACCGGATCGCCCGGCTTCACCGAACCTGTCGCGATCAGGCCGGAGAAACCCCGGAAATCGAGGTTCGGGCGATTGACCCACTGCACCGGAAGCCGGAACGGCCTGTCCTGGTCGGCGCCATTGTCGATCTCGACCGTTTCGAGATGCTCGATCAGCGGCTTCTCGCGGTACCAGGGCATATTGTCGCTGAGGGTCGTGATATTGTCGCCTCTGAAACCCGAGATCGGCATCGCGACGAAATTTCGGATGCCAATCTCATCCGCGAAGGCGCGATAGTCGGCGACGATCTTGTCGAACACCTCCTGGCTGTAATCGACCAGATCCATCTTGTTGACCGCGAGGACGATGTTCCTGATCCCGATCAGGTTGCACAAATAGCTGTGGCGCCGCGTCTGGACCAGAACCCCCTTGCGGGCATCGATCATCATGATCGCGAGGTCCGCGGTCGATGCGCCTGTGAACATGTTGCGGGTATATTGTTCGTGGCCGGGGCAATCGGCAACGATGAACTTCCGCTTCTCGGTCGCAAAAAAGCGATAGGCGACATCGATCGTGATGCCCTGTTCGCGCTCGGCGGCGAGACCGTCGACGAGCAAGGCGAAGTCGATATCCTGTCCTTGCGTTCCGACCCGGCGCGAGTCGGCTTGCAGCGCCTCGAGCTGATCCTCGAAAATCATCTTCGAATCGTACAACAGGCGTCCGATCAGGGTGGACTTGCCATCGTCCACGCTGCCGCAGGTGATGAAGCGCAGCAGGCTCTTGTGCTGGTGCGTTTCGAGATAAGCGTCGATATCCTCGGCGATCAGGCTGTCGGTCTTGTAAATGGTACCAGTGCCGCACATCAGAAATACCCCTCCTGCTTTTTCTTTTCCATGCTGGCATCGCCGCCATCGCGGTCGATCGCCCGGCCCTGACGTTCCGATGTCGTCGTGAGCAGCATTTCCTGGATGATTTCGGGCAAGGTCTTCGCCTCGCTCTCAACGGCACCCGTAAGCGGATAGCAACCGAGCGTCCGGAACCGGATCGACCGGAGGACAGGGGTCTCGCCGTCCCGGAGCGGAAAGCGCTCGTCGTCGACCATCAGAAGCATGCCGTCACGCTCGACAGTCGGGCGGGGCGCGCTGAAATAGAGCGGGACGATCGGAATGTCGTTGAGATGGATATATTGCCAGATGTCGAGCTCGGTCCAGTTCGAGATCGGAAACACACGAATGCTCTCGCCCTTGGCTTTTCGGGCATTATAGAGATTCCAGAGCTCGGGTCGCTGCTTCTTGGGGTCCCAGCCGTGCGTCGCGGTCCGGAAGGAGAAGATCCGTTCCTTCGCCCGGCTCTTCTCCTCGTCGCGCCGCGCGCCGCCGAAGGCGGCGTCGAAGCCATATTTGTCGAGCGCCTGCTTGAGACCCTCGGTTTTCCACATATCGGTGTGAAGGGGGCCGTGATCGAAAGGGTTGATCCCGCGATCCATCGCCTCCTGATTATGATAGACGAGGAGCTCCATCCCGCTCTCGCGGGCCATGCGGTCACGCAGTCGATACATTTCCTGGAATTTCCAGGTCGTGTCGACATGCAAGAGCGGAAAGGGCGGCGGGCTCGGGTAGAAGGCCTTGCGGGCGAGGTGCAGCATCACGGCGCTGTCCTTGCCGACGCTGTAGAGCATCACGGGCCGTTCAGCTTCCGTCACTACCTCGCGCATGATGTGGATGGCTTCGGCCTCGAGCCTCTCGAGATGGGTTAGTTGGCGTCTGGTCATGGCGGATTCCGCTCCCGAATATTTTTCTTCACGGTGGACTGGCGCACTGCGGCGCGCCTGTCGTCTCCCAAATGGGAGTGGTGGACGGAGCCGTGGTTCGCGACTAGCAGCGATGATGAGATGTCGCCGTGCGAGAACGGCCCGGGCTTGGAGGTTTGAGATGGATGTTCTGGAAAAGCTGCAGGCGCGCGTCACCCGCAACCCGTTCAACAACTGGCTCGGGCTCCAGATCCGGGCGGCCGCCGACGGACATGTCGAAGTGATGACCCCCTGGCGCGACGAATTCGGCTCAATGCCTGAAAAAGGCGCCACCCACGGGGGAATTTTGGCGAGCATCCTCGACACGACATGTTGCTATGCGGTCGTCTCGAGCACCGGGAAGATGGCATCGACCGTCGATCTGCGGATCGACTATCACGGCGTCGCCCAGAAAGGGCCGCTGCGCGCCGAAGCAACGATCGTCCGGTCGGGCCAGAGACTCGCGACCGTCGACGGCGAGGTTTTCGATGAGCGCGGCAGGCTGGTCGCGAGCGGCCGAGGGACCTTCATTCACCTTCCCGACGTCGATATCTGATATCTGATATCGCGCATGGACGAGCCCCTGACGCTATGCGGTAGGGGATACGTCCTCTCGCCGCGACGCCTCGGCCTTGTCGCGCCACGCGCTGCGGCGCACCTTGCCGGCGGCGTCGCGTATCGGCTCGTCGGTAAAGCTGATGCCGCGTGGCCGTTTGAAGGGCGCGAGGCGATCGCGCAATTCCGCCAGCATCGTCGCCTCGGTCCAGCCGCCGCGCGCGTCCTGATGGACGAAGGCGTGCGGCAGATGGCCGAAGTCATCGTCAGGAACGCCGACGACTACGCTGTCGACGACGCCGGCGAGCCCATCGATCTGGCCCTCGATCTCGGCCGGGAAGACATTCACCCCGCCGCTCACGATCATGTCCGTCCGGCGATCGGCGAGATACAGGAAGCCATCGGCATCGATGGACCCCATGTCGCCGAAGGAGGCCCAGTCGCCGTTCAGCCGGGCGTCCGCGCCGACATATTGAAAGGTCGATGCCGGCCCCTCGGCCTGCCGGAAATAGATTTCGCCGACGACGTCGGGGCCGACCGCATTTCCGTCATCGTCGAAGATGCACATGTCCATGCCAGGGCGCGGCCGGCCGACCGATCCCGGATGCGCCAGCCATTCGGTGCCGCCGATGATCGTCGAGCCGAGCCGTTCGGTTCCGCCATATACTTCCCAGATTGCGTCCGGGCCCAGCCAGTCGATCCAGCCGCGCTTCACCCAGTCGGGGCAGGCGGCGGCCATGTGCAGCAGCGTCTCGAGCGAGCCAATGTCATATTGCGCGCGTATCTCCGGCGGCAAATTGAGGATCCGTCCCATCATGGTGGGGACCAGATAGGCCCAGTCCGCCTTATGCTCTTCGACCAGCGCGAGATATCGCTCGGCATCGAACCTGCCCATTTCGACGATCTTGCATCCCGCAAACAGTGCGCTCAGCATCAAGCCGAACGGCGCGGCATGGTACAGCGGCGCCGGATTGACGATCGTCGCGCCGGGCCGGCGCCGGGTCGAACGCCGCGGCGCGCTCCACAGCGCGGGCGTTGGATCGACGATCAGCTTGGGCCGGCCCGTGCTGCCGCCGCTCGTCGCGATACGCCAGTTATCCGACACTAGATAGGGGAGTGGGGAATCGTCGAGGCTGCGGTCGAGACCGGCGAAATCTCCGTCGATGACCAGCTTCGGCTCCGCGAGCGCCGCCACCTCCGAAAACTCCCGTGGCGTCAGCTTGTTCGATACATGAACAGGCGTCGCGCCGAGCTTCCAGATACCGAAGATCACTTCATAGAATCGGGCGCCATTGGGTAGCGCGAACAGGACCTTGTCGTTCCGGCCTATGCCGAGCGCGGCCAACTGGCGTGCGCATTGATTGGTCCGCCGTTCGAGATCGATGCGCGAGAGGGTTTCGTCGGGCAGCACGAGCGCGACGCGGTCGGGATCGCGCGCGGCCTGGGCTCCCAGCAGCGCCGACATGGGGGCACCGATCAGGGGATCGCCTGCAGCATCGAGGTACATGAATTGCTCCTTGTCTGCCGTTGGGATCGTTACGCCTTGCCGAGCGCGGCGTCGACCTTGGCGTCATATTGCTTGCTCATCAGCAAGGCGATCTGGTGGTCGCATGCCGCCTCGAGATGGGCATCGATCGCGGCGCGAACGTCACCGCGGTGCAGCGCGGCATAGCCTTCCAGCGCGCCCCTCCCCATCGGAGCCAGCTTCTCGATCCGCATCAGTGCGCGTGCCAGCGCACCGTCGTCGCCTGCCACCTCGGCCAGCCCCAGCCTGGCCGCTTCTTCCGCATAGATTCGCTCCTGGTCTTCGAGGAGCTTCCAGAGCAGGTTCGGCTGCCGCAGGCGCAGCAGCCATTCGCCTCCGGTGCCCGGGATCAGGCCGACACGGCCCCAGCCCTGCATACACCAGCCCCGGGGGCCGAAAAACCGGCTGTCGCAGGCCAGCGCGATGTCGAGGCCCATGCCGACGGCCGCCCCGTCCACCGCCGCCACGGTCGGAACCGGAACGTTGAGCACAGACCTGATCATGCCTTGGTAGGCGCCATAGACAATGGTGCGGCGCTCGTCCGCCGACATGGCGCTGCGCGCTTTCGACCCCTTGATATCGCCGCCGGCGCAAAAGGCGCCATTGCCCGTGATGACGACACCCATCACCTCGGGGTCGTCGGCGATGGTGGCGAGGGCGGCGGCCAGTTCGCGGCACTCATCGGGGCCCATGGCGTTTTTCTGTTCGGGCCAATCCAGCGTGGCAATGGCGGCAGACCCGCGACGTTCGACCTTGACACCCATGTTCAATTTCCCTTGAAGTTCGGAGGCCGTTTTTCGCGAAAGGCGGTGGTGCCCTCGCGATAATCCTCGGTGAAGCGCATTTGCGGCGCGACCAGCGCCTCGATATCGAAGAAATCGCCCAGCGACGGCGACAGCGCCTGATGGAGCATGTGCTTGCTCATGCCGTAGGCAAAGGTCGGACCCGCCGCAAAGCGCTGCGCGACGGCTTCGACATGGCTTTCGACCTTGTCTTCATCGACGATTTCGGTCGCTAGCCCCATGGCGAGCGCCTCGGACGCATCTACGAACCGGCCGCTGAAGATCAGCTCCTTGGCGCGCAGCATGCCGATGTTGCGGACGAGCATATGCGCGGCGCCGCAATCGGGAACCAACCCGACCTTGGCATAGGTGAGCGCGAAGCGCGCGCGCGTCGACACGACGACATGATCGCATGCCAGCGCGAGGGCCCAGCCCAGCCCGACGGCGGGGCCGTCGACCGACGCGATGACCGGCTTTTCCATTCGGGTCAGCCCATCGATGATTTTCAGTCCGCCACGCCGCATGCGGAGCCGTGAGGAGGCAAGCGTTTCGCCGGCGAACTGCCCGAGATCGGCACCCGAGCAGAAATGGCCCGGAACACCGGCGAGCACGACGGCGCGGACCTCCGGATCCGCGGCGGCGCGTTCGACTTGATCCGCGAGCTCGACGCGCATCGCCGCGTCGAGTGCGTTGCGCCGCTCGGGGCGGTCGATCTGCAGCCTGGCAACCCCCGCCTTGACGCCGTACCGGATCGTCATCTGTTCTCTCCTGACTTCGGGCCCGTCGCGACCGGCTCAGCTCTTCTTGACAGGGCCGATCTCAGCCCGCGCAATGAAATTACGCAGCACTTCGTCCGATCCTTCCAATATGCGCGCGACGCGCAGGTCGCGATACCAGGCTTCGAGCGGCAATTCCTTTGACAAGCCCATTGCGCCCATGATCTGGATCATGCGGTCGACGGTTTGCGAGGCGGCGGTGACCGCTTTCAGTTTCGCGATATTGGCCGCCGTTCGCGCGTCCTCTCCCTGGTCATATTTCCACGCCGCGTCCCAGACGAGCCAGCGTGCGGCCGCGATATCGGCGCGGCTGTCCGCGATGGCGAACTGCGTGGCTTGCTTTGCGGCAAGCGGTGCGCCGAAAATCTGCCGGTCGCGCGCCCATTCGGTCCCGATCCGCAGCGCTTCCTCGGCCACGCCCACGGCCCGCGCGGCGTAAAGTAGCCGGGCGCGCAACACCCATTTTCCCGCGAGCGACAGACCGGCTCCTTCCGCGCCGATCAGCGCGTCCGCAGGAACGCGGCAATCGGTGAAGTGGATTTCGGTCGGCCAATGATCGCGCATGACCGGGAGGATCCGGGCGACGTCGATCCCCGGATTGCCCGTGTCGACGATGAAGGCGCTGATGCCGCTTTCGGTCCGGGCGTAGACCACGCCATATTTCGCATATTGACCGTGAGTAATCCACATCTTGGTGCCGTTGATGACCCATTCGTCGCCATCGCGAACCGCGGAGGTGCGGATCGCATTGGCCGGATCGCTTCCACCCGTCGCTTCGGCGATACCGGTAAAGCCGTACCAGCCATTCTCGATCGACGGTCTGACATAGCGTTCGATATAGGCGGGAGCGGCCTGGTACATCACGATCGGGGGTGGATGACCGAAGGCTCCGCCGCCAGGTTGCGGAAAACAGAATTTATGCTTGCTGGCCTGTTCCATCAGAACGACAAATGCGAAGGCCGACAGACCGCCGCCGCCATATTCGGCCGGCGTGTCAAAACACCAATAGCCCGCCTGCCGGGCCTTCTCCTGTAGCGGCCGCAGCCTGTCCTTGGGAATGTGCTGGGCCTCGGGCGGCAGGGCGGCTTCGACCGGACGTATTTCCTCCGCAACGAAGCGGGCGATCGCATCCGAGAGCATCGCCAATTCATCAGGCAGGGCAAATCCGGCAAATGTCACGTGGCAATCTCCTTGGTGCCGTTCGGTTACGCGATCCCGCACCGGTCAAATCGAATATCGAACGAGACGCTAGCCCGAAGGCGGCTCGCGAGCCATCCGCCATCGGAGAAATCAGGGATGTGAAGGGCGCGGTCCGGCGATCGGAAATTCAAAGCTGCAACACCAGCTTTTGGCCCCCAGCGCCGCACTCGAGCAGGCTGTGCGCATCGCTTGCTGCCTCGAGTGCGAATGTCCGGACCGGGGGCGCGGACATTTCGTCGTCAGCTATAGACCGCAAGAGCCGCTGCAGCCGCTTGCCGTCGGGTTCTACGCCGAAAAACTCCGGGCGCGCGGATAGATTGTTCGCCGGGATCGGATCGGTCGCGACCGTCACGATGCGGCCGCCGGGGCGCAGCGCTTGGCAAAGCGCGGCGGTCTGCAGGCCGCCAATAGTGTCGGCGACATGGTCGAAGGGTTCGCCGTCATAGGGTCGCGAACCGAGGCAGATGACTTCGCAGGCGCCGAGCGACAGCGCCAGTTCGCTATATTCGGGGCGGACGGCGGCGATGACCCGGCCGTTCCGTGCCAGCGCGGCGGCCAGTGCGAAGCGGCCGACTGCGCCGGTAGCGCCGGTGACGAGGACCCGTTGGCCGGCCTGCAGATCCAGGCGCTTCTCGATCATCGCGGCGCCGGTCAGGCCGGGCGTGGGAATCGCCGCCGCCGTTTCAAACGCCATGCTATCGGGGATTGCCGCGAGACCGGCGGCAGGCGCTGCTACCCACTCGGCATAGGCCCCGTGTCGCCGCGGATCCAGCATACCCGCGACCCTTAAGCCTTCCGGGAACTCCGATATGTCACTCTTCTCGACGACCCCCGCCACATCGTAGCCCGGGATGTGCGGCATCCGCAGTGGCAACCTGTCAGCGAAAAGCCCCGCCCGCCATTTGGCGTCTGCCGGGTTGACGCCGATCGCGGCAACGCGAACGAGAACCTCGTTCGGCCCCGCCACCGGCAAGGGTCGGCGCGCCAGACGCAGGACGGACGGGCCGCCATGGCGGTCGAAAAGGATCGCGCGCATGCTTCTCTCGTGCGCCGGGGTAATGGTCACGCAGCAGGGGCGGCCGATTTGCGCCGCGCCGTATCTACGTCGACGGCCCCGCCAACGGCACCGGCAAGCCGCGACTGCGCCTCATGTGTCTCCGCGACAATCTGTTTCATCACCTCGGCGATGGTCGGCAGGTCGTGTACCAGCCCGACCGATTGTCCGCCGCCGACTGCTGCCCGCCTTGTGTCTCCGGCGAAGCCATATTTCTGCTCGCCGAGCATTTGCGCCATTCGCATCATCTTGATCGTCTCGGCCGGTCCCTTGCGGATCACGTCCCAGAAGAGCTTGGGGTAGGGGATATCGACTTCGCGCGCGACCTCGAACGAATCGAGAAAGGAGCGAAAGGGATTGAGGCGCGAATTGACGATCTGGAGCGCGCGCTCGGATGCCAGCTTTCTGAGCGGTATGCCATCGAACTTGTCCGAAATCACGGTGTCGTGGATATCGTATCCGACGGCCAGATCCTTGAAATTCTGATGCCAGGGGCTTTCCTGGGTGGTGACGAACCGGGTTCCCATCGACACGCCCGCGCCGCCCATGGCGATGAGTGCGGCAAGCTGCCCACCCGTGGCGCAGCCGCCCGCCGCGATGACGGGGATATCGAGTACCTCGGCGAGGCGCGGGATGAGAACGAAGGTGCCGACATCGCCTGAATGGCCGGCCGCTTCATAGCCCGTGGCGACGACCGCATCAGCACCCTGCTTCTGCGCGCTCAAGGCGAGCTTGACGCTCGTGACCGAGGCGGACACCTTGCCCCCGTAATGATGCGCGGCTTTCACGATCCAGTCGCCCTTGCCCATCGAATAGTTGATGTAGGGCACTTCCTCTTCGAGGCCGACCACCGCATTTTCCTTGCCGTTCGGCAAGGCGAGCGGCGCGTTGATGCCGAAGGGCCTGTCCGTGAGGGTGCGCACTTCGCGGATTTGCCGGCGTACCTCGTCCGGCGGCGTCGATCCGGCGCCAAGAACGCCCAAACCCCCTGCGTTCGACACCGCCGCCACCATGTGCGGGAGGGCGGTGTGGCCCATGCCGGCCAGCAGGATTGGATATTCGATACCGAACATGTCGGTCAACGCGGTCTTGATCATCGCAAAGCCTTTCAGTCGGTGAGCGGCGGTCCGGCATAGTCGGGCTCGTCCCACCAGGGGAAATAGTCCGGCATGTCGGCGGATACCTTGCAGGGGAAATCTGGAGGACGCTTTTCGCCAAAGGCCTTCGCGCCCTCTTTAGTGTCGGCGCTCTGGCCGCGGTTCGTGATGCCCCAGCTTTCGACCCGGTGCGCCTCCATCGGATGGCGCATCGCCTGTCCCTGCCAGAGCATGTGGCGCATCACCGCCGCCGATACCGGCGCGACGTTTGCCGCGATCTGTCCGGCTATTTCGCGGGCTTTGGCGATCACTTCGTCTGCGGGCACGACATAGTTGAAGAGCCCTGCCTCGGCGAGCTCGGGGGCCTTCATGATGCGCGCGGTCATGCTCCATTCCATGGCCTTGTTCATGCCCACCGCACGGGGCAGGAAGTAGGAGGAACAGCATTCGTAAACGATACCGAATTTGGCATAGACGAAGCCCATCCGGGCGTCTTCGCTGGCAATACGGATATCCATGGGCAGCGTCATCGATGCCCCGACCCCCACCGCCACCCCGTTGATGGCGCCAATCACCGGCTTGTGGCTGTTGTAGATGCGCAAGGCCAGGATGCCGCCGCCGTCGCGTGCCGAGTGCTTGCCATAGTCGAAGGTCCCGTCGGGCCGGAGCGGATTGTCGGGCTTGGTCGATTTGTCGAATATATCCTTGCCACGGCTGAGATCCGCCCCGGCGCAAAAGGCCTTCCCGGCGCCGGTCACGATCACGGCCCGGACATCGTCGTCGGCGTCGGTGAGATCGAAGGCGGCGATAAGTTCCTGGCGCATCGGTCCCCCCATCGCATTCATGCGGTCGGGGCGATTCAGCGTGATCGTCGCGATATGGTCGCGAACATCATAGAGGATGGTTTCAAATTGCATCGTCATTCTCCAGCGGATCCGGGGGAACACGCCTATTTGCTGCGGAAGCTGGGCTCGCGCTTTTCGATGAAGCTCTGCCGTTTTTCGGCGGCGTCTTCGGTCTGCTGGGCGATGAATACCGCGCGTCCCTCGACCTCCATCGCATGCTCGAGGCTCCCGGCATGCGCGTTGAGATGCATCGACTGCTTGGTGGTCCAGATGCCCAACGGAACGTTGACACAGATGTCCCGCGCGAGGGCAAGGCACTCGTCCATCATCTGGTCGTCGGGAACGGTCTTGAGAACGAGACCGTAGCGCTCGGCATCCGCCGAAGTCGTCGTCCGCGCCGTCAGGAGAATCTCCGCTGCCTTCTGCGATCCGACCGCACGGGGCAGGAAATAGCTCATGCCGAGTTCGGTGCCGGTCGCTGCATTGTGGATCGAGTTGACCCATTTCGCCGACGCGGCCGCGATCGAGATGTCGCATGCCAGCTGCAGCGAGAAGCCCATCCCCGCGACCGTTCCGTTGACGCCGCAGATCACCGGCTGCGGCAGTGCGCGGAGCAGCCGGGGAATCTCGCTGAGCACGGCCATATTGTAGCGGTTGCGATAAGGTTTCGACGTATCGGGGTCGATCCAGTCGGGTTGGCCTCCGCCGCGAAGGTCATGTCCCGTGCAGAAGCCCTTGCCGGTGCCCGTCAGAATCACGACCCTGACCTTCGGGTCGAGCCGGATGTCCTCGAGGAGCGCGATCAGCTCGCGGTACATGGCGAAGGTGAACGCGTTCATCGCCTCGGGGCGGTTGAGCGTCAGGCGCGTCACGCCGTCGGCCGGCTGATCGACCAGAATATTCTCGGTCATGCGCTCATTCTCCATCCTGCTGTAGCCAATAGGCCTTGACCAGCCCGTCGCCGAACGGCTCGTCCCGGTTCTTCAGGGCTTCCTTGAAATTGCCTGCCGCCATGTCGGCCTTGAACTGGGCGCGGCGCGGACCCTTGACGAGATGGGCGCGGGCGTCGGTTTCGGCGGCGAAACGTTGCAGCATCCGGGCCCCCATGAATTCCATCCCCATATTGAGAACGCGCTTGTGAGCCGACAGCATGTCCGGGTCGACGAAGCTGAGGCGCCGCGCCAGTTCATCGACGGCGGCATCGAGCTGGTCGGCGGGAACGGCGTCGAGCACGAGCCCCAGCCTCGCGGCGTCCTTGCCGGTCAGGCAGTCACCGGTGAAGATCATCCGCTTGGCCCATTGCGGGCCGAGGTGGTAAAGCCAGAAATTGGTCGGCGGCGTACCGTTCGCGCGGGTCGCGGGAAAGCCGATCTTGGCGTTTTCCGCCGCGATGATGAAATCGCACAGGAGCGCAAGGTCGGTGCCGCCGGCGAGGCAATTGCCCTGGACGCGGGCGATCACGGGCTTGTGCATGTCGAAGATCGTCATTCCCAGCTTCTGGGTGTTTTCGAGATGCCAGATGTCATTGTCGAGCGACGATGCGGCCCCGCGCCCGCGGTAGTCATCGTCGTTCCAGTTGCCCGAGTAGGAACCCACCAGGTCATAACCTGCGCAAAAATCCTTGCCGGTGCCCTCGAGTATCACGCAATTGACGTCCACCAGCGCGTCGGCCTCGACCAGCGCGTCGCGAAGCTCGGTGAGAATCCGGTCCTCGAGCGTGTTCCGCTTGTCCGGCTTGTTCAAGGTGATACGGGCGATCCTGTCCTTGACTTCGAACCGTATCAACTCGGGCTCGTTGAGATACTTGCGCATTGCGGCTCCTCGAATCTTCGGATGCCGACGGCAGCGCCCCGCGCCCGCCCCGGCGGATATCGAACCCGCTTGCCCGAAGGCAATGGCCGTTTCAATCCAAACCGTGGATCGGGGAGACGGCTTCACATCCGTGTTAATGCGTTGGCCTTGCGCATGGTTCGCAGCGCCGAAGATGCCTGCGCGAGACCATGCGCGACCGGCCGGATTCCGGGGCGCGGCCGGTGGTCCGCGATCCATAGCATATATATGATGGCAACCGCGCGGAGCGCAGGACGTGCTATTTGGTGTAGCGTCACTCTATAGTATCGTTACGATGGCGGGAGAGTCTTCTCGCCCCTGAGGCAGAAGAGGCCTTGCGCGCGGAGCGCGGCAAAACCGGCGGGCGCCGGCGCCGCCGTTTCGCGCGGAGTTGCTGGAGAGGTTATGACCAACGCAGAAAATCCGGTACGCGACGATTTTGTCCCGGCCGACGACTATGTTTCGCCGTACTTCTTCGGGCAGGAGAGGGCGCGTTTGTGGCCGCGCACATGGCAGATGGTCGGGCGCGAAGAGGAGTTCGAGGCTGCGGGCGACTTTGTTACCTATGACATTCTCGACGATTCGATCACGATCTGCCGAACCCGCGACGGTGCCTTGAAGGCCTATTACAACGTCTGTCCGCACCGGGGGCGCAGGCTGACGTCAGGTTGCGGCCGGACCGGCCGTTTCGTGTGCAAATATCACGGTTGGAAATGGGAGCTCGACGGCGCCTGTGCCGAAGTGATCGATCGCGATGACTGGGACGGCGCGCTTTCGGATCAGGAACTCGCGCTCGTCGAAGTCCGGGTCGATTGCTGGGCGGGCTGGGTGTTCATCTGCATGGATGAGGAGGCCCCGGGCCTGGCGGAGTTTCTCAAGCCCGCGCCCGACTATCTCGACGTTTTCGATATCGGCACGATGCGGTACCGGTGGCGCCGGCAGGCGGTCCTGCCTGCCAACTGGAAGGTCGCGCTGGAGGCGTTTACAGAGGGCTATCATGTGCAGACGACGCACCGGCAGCTTCTCGCCTGGAGTTCGGACTATACCTACAGCGCGGGTCATGGTCTGCACGGGCACTTCGGCTACCCGCCTGGACGGCCGCTGGGCCTGCCTTCCGCGCGGCTTGGCGAGACGGCACCCACGGATGCCCGCGAAGGTATTTTGACCTTCTACAAGGAACTGCTTGAAACACTCGATGCGACCTTGACCGAGCATACGCTGCGGGCGGCTGCTCGGCTACAGACCGAGTGCGCGGCCGACGACGACCCTTTCGACGTGATGCGGGCATTCCTCCGCTTCAACGAGGAAGAACATGCCAGGGCAGGGGCGCCGTGGCCGGCCAATTTCACCCTCGAGGCGATGGGCAAGGCGGGGACGGCATGGCACCTGTTCCCCAACATGGTCTTTTTGCAGGGCCCGGGCCATCTGCTCGGCTATCGCGCCCGGCCGAACGGCAATGACCCGGATAGCTGCATATTCGATATCTATACGCTCGAACGCTTCGCGCCCGGAAAGGCGCCGAAGACGCTTCCGGCGGTCAAGACGGCGCCCGACATTACCAGCGTCGCCGACTGGGGGCTGATCCTGACCCAGGACTTCCAGAATATGGCCGAGATTCAGGCCGGGATGAAGATCCGCGGTTTCCGCGGCGCTCGGACCAATCCGAAGCAGGAACTGGTGGTGTCGAACTTCCATCGCGCCCTTCACGATTTCATCGGTGGATGACATGGACGAAATGATCGTCGATTTCCTCATTGTCGGATCGGGGGGCGGTTCGATGGCCGCCGCGCTGGCGGTACGCGACGCCGGTAAGACAGCCCTGATCCTCGAAAAGACCGACAAGGTCGGCGGGTCGACGGCGATGTCGGGAGGGGTGCTCTGGATTCCGGCCAATCCCTTGCTCGCGCGGGACGGCATTGCCGACAGTATCGAGGCCGGTCTGGAATATATGCTGGCGACGGTCGGCGACGGAGGCAAGGGTTCCACCTTGGAACGCAAGCGCGCCTATCTTGAAACGGGCCCTGCGCTCGTCACCTATCTTGAAGCAAAGGGCGTCAAGTTTCGCCGCTTCGACGGCTGGTCGGACTATTATGATGATCGGCCGGGCGGACTCGCCCGCGGGCGGTCGATCGGGATGCAATTGTTCGATGTTCGCAGGCTCGGCGAATGGGAAGGCAAGCTGCGGCGCGGTCCATTTCCCTATCCCTTCAAGCGGATCGAGATGCATCAACTCGGGCTGGCGAAGCGGACCTGGAGGGGGCGGCTAGCGGCGGCGGCCATCGCGTTTCGCATGATGCGCATGCGTGTCACGGGCAAGAAACTGGTAAGCACCGGCGCGGCGATCCAGGCGCATATGCTGTCTACGGCGCTACGCAACGGCGTCGATATCCGGACCGATGCGCCGGTGAACCGGTTGCTCGTCGAGGAAGGGCGCGTTACCGGGGCGATGGCGACCATCGATGGGGCCGAAACCCGGATTATCGCGCGCGACGGCGTCCTGCTCAACATCGGCGGCTTCGCTCGCAACCAGCTGCTGCGCGACAAATATCACCGGACGCCCACCTCGGTAACCTGGACCAACGCCAATCCCGGCGACACCGGCGAATTGCTCGAGGAAGCCATCGCGCTTGGCGCAGACACCGACAATCTCGACAAGGGCGTCTGGATTCCGGGATCGCTGGCTCCCGATCAAGACACGCCCTATATGCATCCCCAGTGTCTCGCCAAACCGTTCGTCATGCTGGTCGACGGCGATGGGAGGCGGTTCGTCGACGAGGCCGGCAGCTATATGGAAACCGGCGAGGCGATGCACGATGCGGTGGAGCGCACGGGCAAGACCTGCTGGGCGATCCTCGACAGCCGTCACCGCAGCTACTACGCGTGGGGCAAGATGCCGCCGATGATGACGCCGGCCAAATGGCTGGAATCGGGATACATGATCAAGGCGGATTCGCTCGACGAACTTGCCTCGAAAACAGGTCTACCGTCAGATGCGCTGCGGGACAGCGCCGCCAGGATGACTCGCTTCGCGCAGACGGGCATCGACGAGGATTTCAATAAGGGTGGCCGCGCGTACGACAATTTCGCCGGCGATCCCACCATCGGGCCAAATCCCAATCTCGGGCCGATAGACAAGCCACCCTTTTATGCCGTGCGGATGTTCCCGGGCGACGTCGGCACATATGGCGGTCTCGTGACCGACGTGGACGGCCGTGTCCTGCGCCCGGACGGGAGTGCGATAGAGGGGCTGTACGCGACGGGCAATTGCACCGCATCGGTGACCGGCGGCGTATATCCCGGCGCAGGTGCGTCGATCGGCGCTTCCTTTGTATTCGGCTGGCGCGCGGCGCGGCGGGCAACGGGCGTCAACGCCTGAGTTTCGGCAGGCGGTCAGGAGCACGTGATCCGACCGGAGGCTCATGCGGGGAGCGAGGAATTATAAACGCACCGCGGTAGACGCCCCCTCCGGCCTTTTGGAAAGGCAGGAGGGGCCAGGCAAGCATGGCCACCCATCGCCCCCCGCACCGCTGTTTCGCGTTGGAGCCGTCAGTTCGTTTCTATCGAATCGTCCCAGCTCGTCACGTCGACGCGCAGGCGGGTGAGCCGCAGCGCTCGGATGCGCCATTCGCCGCCCTCCTTGCGGTAGGATTCGGTATAATGGCCAAATCCATGCAGTGTGCGGATGGACGAGGACGCGGGATCGTTCCAGCGCAACATATCCTCCATCGCCCAGATCGCTTCGGCACATGTGTCGGAGATTACCCGGATTTCAGGGCAGTGACCGTGATGGACGCTGACGCAATTTTCGAGCCGCGTACGGGCCATATGGGCGATCGCATCCGGGCTCTCCAGGATGCACGGGCCGGCGTCGGTACTGATGTCGAATCGGACATCGGCCGTGAAAAGCGATGCGAACCCGCGCCAGTCCTTCGTGTCGACGCACCGGAAATACCGCGCCTTCAGGGTCCTGATCGCCTCGATCGCGACAAGCCGGTCGATTTCCAGCACCAATTCCGACTCTCCTAGTTGATCGACCGGATCTGGCCGCCGTCGACGCGGTAGTTGGCCCCGGTCATATAATCCGACAAGGGACTGGCCAGCAGTGCCACCATTCGCCCGATGTCTTCCGGCTTTCCAAATTTTCCGGCGCTGTTCACGAAAATCTCCGCGGTAAAGCGCCGTTCGACTTCGCCCCAATCATTACTATCCCACCCCAACTTTTCGGCGAGATCGGTGAAGCTGTCTTTGACCGCCGGCGTCATGATGACGCCGGGGGTGACCGTATTGACGGTGACACCGCTGTGCGCGAGTGTCTTGGCGAGCGACGCCGATATGTTGACCATCGCGGCCTTGACGGCCTGATATTCGGCCAGGTCGGGCTCGGCCTGTGTGGCGGCCGCGCTGCCGATGTTGACGACGCGGCCGAAGCGTCGCTCCTTCATCCCTGGGACGAGCCTCTGGATGAGTCGTACCGCAGCGCCGACATTCTGCTCGAAAGTCCAGAGCCAATCCGACCACGGCGTATCGAGCCACGCGGGATTGAGCACGCCATCATTGCCGGTCCGGCGCTGCGACGACGCGCGGCCGCCGGCGTTGTTTACGAGAATGTCGACCCCGCCCAGCCCGTCCGCCGCCGCGACAACTGTCTCGCAACCCTCGTGCGTCGCGACATCGCCGAGAACGAACGAGGCCGTGCCGCCAGCAGCGGAGATTTCGCCGACAACCCGCGCGCATCGATCCGCATCGCGGCCGTGGACGAGAATCGTCGCGCCTTCGCGCGCCAGCACCTTCGCAATTCCTGCGCCGATCCCCGAACTGCTCCCGGTGATGAGGGCGCGCTTGCCGGCGAGTTGGAGATCCATAGGCCATATCCTTTTCTTATTGGTCGGCAGGGTGTCGTCGCCCGGGGCGAGCGCCACCCCATTCCCGCTGCAGGCTAACATCCGATCATCCGTGCGAACAGGGATGCTCCTTGTGCGGCCAGAGAAGCATCACATGGGCGATGCGGCCCGCACTGTACGCTGCTGCTCGGCTCGATCCTCAGCGCCCCACCTCGCTGTCATCAATATCGAACGAGCGATTCTATGCCGCGCGCGGTCAATGAAAAAAGATAGCGAGCAGCGCGACCATGGCCGCGCCGAAGGTGAGCGGGAACCAGTCGATGCTGAACGTCGCCGCCGCAGGGAAGGTCGCCGGGGCTTCGCGGCACTCGCATGCGAACTTCACCGCTCCGGCATCCCCTGACCCGACCCAGACCTCACCGGATCCGTTACAGACGGAACAGCGACCGTTAGGCTGGCGAGGAACAGGCTCCGACCTTCCTTCGATTGATCTTTGATCGGGATTCGACATATCTGTCTCCTCGTCTGTCTCCTCGGCGGCGCTCGCCGCATCTTCACCCTACAAGCTTGTGTAGAGTCCCCCGTCGATCGGGATCGTTTGCCCGCTGACGAAGCGGAACGCGTCACTCGCCATCGCCGCCACGGCTGGTCCGATGTCGGTCCGCGGATCGCCCATCCGCCGCATCGGAATGGCCTTGCGGAACACGTCCCAGGCATCCGGGTTGCTCAGAAAATAGGCTTCGGTGTTCGCACTGGTGCTGGAAGGTGCGATCGCGTTCACCGTTATGCCATCTTCGCCCCATTCCTTCGCCAGCGACTTGACGAATCCGCGCAGCCCGCCCTTGCACGCCGAATAGATCGGGTTGCCGCCATCTCCCGAAAGGCCGTACGCCGATGTCACGAAAATCATGCGGCCGCTCCCGTTCGCGCGGAGCGCGGCATGGCAGGATCGGGCGAGGTTGAACGCCGCTCGGGTGGTCACCTGGGTCTGCGCGTCCCACTCTTCGAGGCGGATCGTCTCGAGCGGTTGGGCATGGCTTCCCGTCGATGATGCGACCTGCACGACGATATCGAGGCGCCCGAAAGTCGCAAGCACCGCGGCGACGGATGATTGCACCTGTCCGGGATCGGTTACGTCGCATTCGAGTGCGCAGGCGTTTCCGTTGTCGCCGGCAATCATCTGCGCCAACGCGTCTGGCACCGTCTTGCCACGTGCGGCAAGGGCTACCGCGGCACCGGCCTCCGCGAGGGCGAGAGCGATGCCGGTTCCCAGGTCTGGACCGACCCCGGTGATCAGGGCGACGCGGCCCTCTAGAGAGAAAGGCTTTCTCATGGAACCATCCATTCGCCGCCATCGGCGACCAGCGTCTGGCCGTTCAATGCGGCCCCGCCCCCGGTCGCCAGCATGGCCAGCAGCGCCGCGATCGGTTCGTCCGCGGGCGGACGTCGCAGGTCGGGGCCAACGACGAAGCGCCCGATCCCGTCAGCGTCGGCGAGGCCCGGCACCAAGCGCGCGGGGGCGAGCGCTACCCAGTTGATGGAAAAGGCGCGTGAGGCCCACTGGCGCGCGGCTGACTTGACGAGCGTGCGCTGTGTTTCCAGTGCCATGGAAAAGCCCGCAAGGCCGGCGGTACCGTTCAGCGCAAAGGCGGGTCCGAGACCGACGATCGCGCCGTTGGCTGCAATATGGCTTTGAGCAAGTTGCAGGCTCTGGAGCGTCCGCCGCGCTGGCTCCTCACATTGCGCCGCCCATTGGGCATGATCGAGCTTGGTTATCGGTCCTGGACTGGGCTGTGTAGGCATGTGGCAATGAAGGATCAGCTGATAGTCATCGGCGCGCAGAGAATCGGATGCAACAGGTACCATCTCGGGCATTTCGCCATCGCTCCCGTGCACCTCGACCTCATGGCCATGGCGCTCAAGCCCGCGCGCGAGCCAGGCAAGATCGACGTTCGAGGACAGGATCAAGGATCGGGGTCGCCTCGGCGCTGCGCCCCGAAATCCGATAGCGTCGCCTGCTTCGATCATGACAGAAGGCGCTTCGTGTCGTGATCGAGCATGGCCGCGCCCATGCGCGCCGTATTGGCCGTGTTGATCGCTTCGCTCTGAAAATGCACGTCGTTGATCAGGAAGATGAAGAAGCCATAGGCGAGGAACCTTATATAGTCGGCCCACGCCTCGTCGAATGGCGGCGGCCGGATGCCCTCCTCGGCGAGCGTCTCGAGATAGATCCGCAGCAGGTCCTGTTCCCATCGCCGCCGGTCCGCGATGTCGAGACCGACGCCGATATGATAGGCGACTTCGAGCGCCCAGTGCGCACGCGCGGGCTGCATGTCGAGAAACCCGGGGCGGTCGTCGGCATCGACATAGAGATTGCCGAGATGCATATCGCCGTGGATCAGGCACTGGTCGGCGGCAGCGGAAATCTCATCGAGACGACCGAGCGCGCTCTTGAGCCATTCGCGGTCGAGCAGGCCGGTCGACACGGCCGTCGCTCGCGGCATCGCGGCATAATGATCCCAGGTCGAGGGTTCGAAAAAGCGGGCATTATATGCGGCGCTGTGCGCGCTGAACCGAGTCCCGACCCACGCCCACCGGCCGCCGCGATCAAACTCGGGCGAATTCCAGCTGGCCGCATGGAAGGTCGCCAGGTCACGAAGCCGCCGTCCGATCTCGACCCGGTTTTGCGGTGCAAGCGGATTGCAGAAGCGAACGCTGCGTTCCGCGAGGTCTTCCATGATCACGATCGACTGATGGCTATGCGGGTCGGACCCGACGAAAAAAGTCTCGGGAACATTGAGATTCACGAAAGGTGCGACGTCCCGGTAGAATCGCGCCTCATTGAGGAACATCCAGGCCATGCCGGGCGAGTGGGACTCGAAGCCGCCCTTCACAATCAGCCGGGTGGGAAGATCGGTCGCCGATGTATATTCAAGCGATATGCGCAGCTTTGACGATGTCCCCAGAATGGCGTCGTCGAGCCGGCACGACCTGACCTGGACGCCAGGGCGCCCGGCCGACAGCGCGTGGGTCAGCCATTGGGCGGTGATTTCTTCGGGGCCGAGCGGGAGCGGCAAGACCCCGGCAACTTCAGCTGACAACGCATCGGCCCTTTCTACCGCAGAGCCTCGAACATGCCGCCTGTCCGCGCGGCAGGCAAATGGCGTCAGCCGCCGGGATACTTATTCCACGAATGTGATGCATCGAGCGCTGCGCTGGGAAAGTCGGCCGCATGTCCTAGGTAGGCGAGATCAGCAAAGGCAGGAGCGCCCGGCTTGAAAAGATTCTTGTCAAGGGTTGCCCTGATCACCGGCGGAGCATCGGGGATCGGCAGGGCGGCAGCTATCGGCTTTGCACGCGAGGGCGCGCATGCCGTCATAGTCGATCTCAATGGCGAGCAGGCGGCGGCAGTCGTTGAAGAAATCCGGTCGCAGGGCGGTTGCGCCAGCGCCCGACAGGCCGACGCCGCCAGCGAAGAGGCGATCTCATCCGTGGTGCATGAGACGGTGTCGGAATTCGGAAGGCTGGACATCGCGTTCAATAATGTCGGCTTTGGCGGCGCGCCGCTCCCCCTTCACGAGATGCACGTCGAGCGCTGGGATGCGGTGATGAACCTGTGCCTGCGAGGATGCTGGCTCGCGATGAAGCATGAGTTGCGGGCCATGATGGCGGGCGCGGGCGGCGTCATCGTCAACACCGCCTCGATGGCTGGCGTGCGGGTCACATCAACCGCGCCGGCCGATTATGCTGTGGCCAAGGCGGGTGTCCTCCATCTCACGCGTTACGCGGCCGAGGCCTATGCCGCTTGTAATATCCGGGTGAACAGCGTCTCTCCCGGCCTGACCGCCACCCCCGCAGTCAGCCGGACCCTCACCATCGAGCAGCAGCAAGCTCACGCGGCCCGATCGCAGCTTTTCGCGCGGGCGGCCCTCCCCGAGGAGATCGCGGCCAGCGTCCTGTTCCTGTGCTCGGACGAGGCAGCGATGATCACCGGGACGAATATGGAGGTGTGCGGTGGCAAGATCGGGGGATGATAAGCGCTGCCGGCCTGCCGCTGTCGGCGCGGCAACCATTTCGAATATGTGATATAATCGGCCCCGGCTACGACATGCCCAGGGTCTGATGATAGGCGAGTGGCCATGCATGTTTCTTTCCTCCCGCCCCTCCGTCTGCGCGACACCGTGGTTGCGAACCGCTTCGTCATGTCGCCGATGTCGCGCTACCGGGCGGAGCAGGGGGTGCCGGGACCTGACGTCGCGGAATATTATGAACGCCGGGCGCGATCGGGCATTGGTCTCATCATAACCGAAGGGGTCAGCATTGCCCATCCGGTGGCGACTGACCGGCCAGGCATACCCCATCTTCATGGCGATCGGGCGCTGGCAGGGTGGCGGGCTGTCGTCGATGCGGTCCATGCTGCGGGTCGTCCGATCTGGCCGCAGCTCTGGCACCAGGGTCCGATGTGGAACGTCGAATATGCCGGGGGTCGAATGGGCAGTGCTCTCCGGCCGTCCGGCATATGGGGTCCTGACGACGGCGTGATCTCGCTTCGTCCCGATGCGCGTGCCGCGGCCTTGCGGCCCTCGGGCGCGATGAGTGAAGAGGATATCGCCGATGCCATCTCCGGCTATGCGGTTTCGGCGCGCAACGCGGTCGATGCGGGGTTCGACGGCATCGCCATCCATGGCGCCCATGGCTATCTGATCGACAGTTTTCTGTGGGCCTTCACCAACCGCCGGACAGACCGATGGGGCGGCGGTCACAGGGAGCGTGCCGAGTTCGGCGCCGCGGTGGTCAAGGCCGTCCGGTCGGCGATAGGCGAGAGCAGACCGATCGCGCTCAGGCTCTCGCAATTCAAGATGCAGGATTATCGCGCCCGGCTTGCCGAAACGCCGGATGAACTTGCCGAGCTGCTCGAGCCGCTGGCGGCCGCTGGCGTCGATCTGTTCGATTGTTCCCAGCGCTATTTCGATACCCCTCTGTTCGAGGGGAGCGAACTCAACCTTGCGGGCTGGGCCAAGAAACTGACGGGGAAGGCGGCGATGACGGTAGGCGGCGTCGGCCTTGGCAAGGGCACGGGAAGCGCATCACACATCGACGGGAGCCAGGCGGCTGTCGACAATCTGACGCGCCTTGCCGAAAGGATGGATCGGGGCGAGTTCGATCTCGTCGCGGTTGGCCGCGCCGTTCTCAACGATCCGCAGTGGTTCGCTCGGGCCTACAACGGTGAGGATTTCCTGCCTTTCGTTCCCGCCAATCTGGATCGGCTGACATGAGCGGCGACCATCTCGCCCACCGGATCGACCGGATCGAATCGCAATTGGCGATTCAGCAGCTGCCGATCCGCTACGCCGTCGCAGTCGACGGGCGCGATATCGATGCTTGGGTGGACCTGTTCGTGACCGATGTCGACTGCGGCCGGGCCGGCAAGGGGCGCGACGCGCTGCGGGGCATGATTGTCGAGGGCTTGCGGGGCTTTTATCGGTCGGTTCACCAGATTTGCGGGCATCAGATCGATTTCGCCGACGCGGACAGCGCGACCGGGATCGTTTATTGCCGGGCCGAGCACGAGGATCGCGGTAAATGGATCGTCATGGCGATCGCCTATTTCGATCAATATGCCCGTCGTGACGGGCGCTGGTATTTTGTCCGGCGGAAGGAAAAGCACTGGTATTACGCCGATGCCGCCGAGCGGCCGACGGCGCCGTTCCTCGGCTGGCCGGGACACGAGACCGTGCCGCGACTGCCCGGCGATTTCCCCGCCTGGTCGCACTTCTGGGACGCGGTCCCCGCCGACGAAGTTCGTCAGCTGACCGATATGCCGGTCGGGGATCGCAGGGGAGGGTGAAGCACAGCGGCGGGGAGAGCCAGCACGCGCAGATCAGTTCGCTTTCGGAACGCGCACGACGATGCCGTCGAGCAACTCGCTCATTCTCAGCTGGCACGACAGGCGCGAGCCGGCTTCGGGACAGCTGTCGGCGAAGGCGAGAATTTCGCTCTCTTCGGGCGATGGCGCTCCGGCGATTTCCGACCATTCGGGGGCGACGACCACATGGCAGGTCGCACAGGTGCAGCAACCGCCGCATGTCGCGGCAATTCCGGCGATGTCGTGGCGGACCGCATTCTCCATTACGGTGAGTCCGCTGACAGCGTCGATCGCGCGCGTGGTGCCGTCGGGCTCGACGAAGGTAATGCGCGGCATCGCGTTAGCCGGTAGGGAGCGAAACCGGGGTGAAGCGCACGTGGATATGTTCGGGAACCCGCATCATCGCTCCCCTGATCCGGGGCGGCGGCATGTCGCGATCGAGCTCCATGTCGGGCATGGTGTCGAGCAGAGCGGTGAGCGCGCGCGTCATCTCGACCCGGGCCAGATGCTGGCCGACGCACATATGGGGACCGCGCGCGAAGGAAAAATGCGGCTTGCGGGGACGGCTGATGTCGAATGCGTCGGGATTGTCCCAGACCGATGGATCGCGATTGGCCGAGGCTGCGATCACATTGACGAGAGAACCGGCCGGAATGGCGACGCCGCCCAGTTCGGTATCGCGTGAGGCCAGTCGCGACTGCATCGCCACCGGGCCGTCCCAGCGCAGGGCCTCCTCGATCGCGTGCGGGATCAGGGTGCGGTCGGCGCGCAGCTTGTTCAGCTGGTCGGGGTGAGTCAGCAAGGCCGTGAGCAGCACGCTGGTGCCGCGATAGGTGGTGTCGCCCGCCGCGTTCATCAGCTGCCGCAAGAAGGATATCAGCACATCTTCCGGAAGATATTCGCCATCGACCTCGGTCGTCGCGAGCAAGGTCACAAGGTCGCTACCGGGCGCGGCGCGCCGGACTTCGATCAGCTCCCTGAAATAGACACCGAGCTTGCGCCCCGCCTCCTTTGCCTTGTCGAAATTGAAGAAATCGGTCTGGGCGATAGCGAGGCGCTGGAAGGTGTCGATGTCCTCCTGCGGCAGGTCGAGCTGCCGGTAGATGACGTGAAACGGAAAAAGATGCGTGAAATCGCCGACCAGATCGGCTTTTCCGGTCGGAAGGAACTTCGCCATGAGCCCGCTGACCGCCGGGTCGACGATCGTTTCGCCCCATTGCGAAACATATTGCGGCAGAAATATCTTCTGGAAAATCCTGCGCCACTGGACATGCTCCGGCGGGTCCATGGCCGTGATCGTCTTGCCGAACGAGTGGCCCATATTCTGCTCATAGGCCTTGTTGGAAAAGGTTTCGGGATCCGTGAGCGCCTTGGTAACCTCGGCGTGCCCCAGCACGAGGAAGGATTTCTGGCCGCCGAAAATGCCGTCTGCGAGACCCATCGTACTACGGAAGCTTGCCTCGATCACCGCGCCTTGGGCTCGAAGTTCGGCAAAGCGGGGATAAGGATCGGCATGCGATCCGAAATTTACCTCGTCGCTGGTAAAGGGATTGTAGCCGGCTTCGTCGAAATCCTGAAGGCGGGGGGCCATATCAACATCCTCGCTATTTTTATATAGTGCCACTATATAAGCGGGGGTTGCGCTAGGCAAGATGTGTCTGGAGCATGCGCGCGAGGTTCTCCGCGAGCGCGTCGTCAACGGCCCGCTCGCTCTGCCCCTCGTCAAACAGCCATTCCGAGAATAGCACCGAGCCGAGGACCATCCCGAACGCCAGTCGCACGCTCAATTCAAGATGGGGGTCGGCAGGACGGCCCAGGCTCGACTGAAGCTTGCCGAGCATCGACGACGCCCGCTCAAAATATCCGTCAAGACCGCGCGCTTCACTCATCGCGCTCCTTTTGCCGCCTGGCTCAGGGTACATCAATCGCGCGAGCAGCAAGCGATTCTCGCGGAGATATTCCGTCAAATCATGGATGAACGCCCAAGAGCGCTCGCCATCGACGCTCAGGTTCCCTGAATAATAGCGCGACTGAAATCGCTCGATCATCGCGTTGAAGGGGGCGATCGCGGCGGCTTCGAGCAGGCCCGACTTTGGTCCGAAATAGCGGAAAAGCAAGGATTCGCTGACCCCTGCGCGCAGCGATATCGCCTTGGTAGTCGCTGCTTCATATCCCGCATATCGAAACTCTTCGCGCGCCGCGTCGAGGATCAGTTCACGGAGCTCCGTCGCGGTGCGTCTGGTCCGACGCCTGCGAGGTTCCGGCGCGCGTCCGTTTCCTTGGTCCATGGTAGTCAGCTGTGCATCGTCCATGCGCGCGGGGTAACATCCGTCGAGCGCGCGGCGCAAGATGGCGATTGGGAGAAGGGTCGCGACCTTTGTTCCCGCTTGCAGGCCCCGACCGAAGCGGCGGGGAAGTCAGCGTCATGGTCCCCGCATATCGCCGCTCCGGCGCTAGAGGCGCTCGCACGTCCGTCAATCGCCGCATACCAATATCCCGAACGTGATTTCTCCGTCTCTAAGCTTCCAGCGCGCCGGTCGGTCCTCTAACCCCGTGCGCAAACGGCCCGAGGCCTTGTTAGGGAGATGGAGGCAATGGTGAACAGGGTCGAAAAGCGGATCGACGTCACGGAGGCTGCGGGGCTCGGCCAGCCGATCGAAATGGCGGTGACGCTGTTTCTGCCCGATGCACAAGCGCTCGGCGAGCGCCCGCTGATCATCTTCGCTGTACCCGGCGGGGGCTATTCGCGGGGCTATTTCGACATGCATTTCTCCGGACATGCGGGCTATAGCGAGGCGACATGGCACGCTGCGCGGGGCGTCATCTATGTGGCGGTCGATCATGTCGGGGTCGGCGAAAGCACTGTGCCGGACTTGTCGAAGGTTGATTTCCAATGCCTCGCCGCGACCTATGATAGCTGCGTCCGGGAGGTCGTGCGCGCGCTCCGCAGCGGCGAAATCGCCCCGGATTTCCCCGCTATTGCCGCGCCGTTCGTTGTCGGTATGGGGCAGTCGATGGGCGGCGGCGTGTCGATCCTCACCCAAGGGCGCTTTGCGACGTTCGACGCCATTGCTCCATGCGGTGTCAGCGCCATCCATACCGTTCTGCCACAGAATAATGAAGCGGCCTATCTGCATGGCATCCGGCGCTTCGACGCCGTGGCCGAAGGAAAGGTGACCAGCCACCTCGACCAGGATCACGAGGGGGTGGATTTTCGATACTCTTTCCATTGGGAGGATGTTCCCGAAGAAATTCTGCATGAGGATATGAAGGGTGGCTATCCGATCCGGCAAACCGCGCCCGATTTCGGCAGCATCACGATCCCGCATTGCGCCGTTCGCATGATGCTTCCGGGGGTTTTCGCCGAAGACGCCGCGAGGATTTCGGTACCCGTTCTCGTCGCGAACGGCGAGCGCGATACCTGCCCCAGTCCGCACGCCGAGCCATCCGCGTACAAGGGATCGAGTGACGTCACGGTGTTCACCGTGCCAACCATGGCGCACATGCATAATTTCGCATCGACCCGCGAGATTTTATGGCAACGCCTTCACGACTGGTCGCGCATGATCGCCCGGGTCCCCTGATCACGCCCGACCGGTCAGGACACGCTATAGCCCCCGTCTACCGTTAGATGCTGACCGGTGATGTAGCTCGCCGCGGGGCTGGCCAGGAAAAGGATCGCCCGCGCCTGCTCGATCGGTGACGAGAGCCTGCCGAGTGCTATCCGGCCCGGAAGCGTCATCGGTCCCCGGGCCGGCAGCTCTTCCGTCATCCGGTGGGCGCCGGATGTCGCCGTGCCTCCGGGTTGAACCGAGTTGACCCGGATGCCATATGGCGCGAATTCGATCGCGGCTGCGCGCGTCATAGCATCGACACCAGCCTTGGCCGCGTCATAGTGCATATTGTTGAAAATCGTCGGGTGCCTCGCGCTGACCGACGAGACGTTCACGATCGTCCCGCTGCGCTGCGCGCGCATCAGCCTGATCGCCTCACGCATCATCAGAAAGCTCCCCCTCGTTGTGACCGCATGCATAAGGTCCCATTCCGCGAGCGGCATCGTCATCGTGTCCGCCTTTCGCCGATAGGCCGCGACGTTCGCAAGCACGTCGAGCCGCCCGAAACGCTCGGCGACATGCGCGAAGAGCGCTGCGACCTGCGTTTCGTCCGAGATGTCGCATCCAAAATGGTCTGCGCCTGATGGGGCTGCGGCGGCCTTTGCTCCCGCGGCGTCGAGATCGACGAACAGCACGTCGGCGCCGACCTGGGCGAACAGCGAAGCTGTCTCGCGACCGATCCCTGACGCGGCACCGGTGACGAGCGCAACCTGGCCGGCCAAGCCGAACGGCGCGAGGGCGGGTATCTCATCGATCATGGGGACCTCCTCTTGAGTCGGTGCCACGCGCCTATGCGCTCGAGGTGACTGGGTCCGCAGTGGAGCCGGCGCGCATGGCGGACTTTAACGCCATGGGCAACCGGACAGCCGGCCCCACGGTTGGCGGACCGAATCTAGTTGCGCGGAACATCGTCATACATCGACAAGGCCTCGCCGGTGAGGCAGATATATTCGGAGTAGATGCCGAGGGTCGCACGCGTGTCGACATACCGAAAATGCAGCTGATCGTTCATGGCCGAGCCCATCATCGGGCAGGAAAGGCCGGCTTCGGCGATCTTGCGGTCGAGCGCTTGCCAGCCATCGAGGTCGGCCACACGATATCCATGATGATGCAGCCGGATCGCTTCCGGAGCGGCGGGGGCGTTGCTCTGGAAGACGGCGTTGGCCTCCGCCGTCACCTGGATCAGCTCGACCATGACGTCGCCGACCCACGCGTGCGCCGCCTGCATCGCGGGAGAGGTCTGCTTGCGGCGAAACCGGTGAATGCCATGGTCGCGAGCGAGCCTTTCCGTCGCGCGATCGAGGTCGGTTGCGATGAAGCCCATCTGATAAAATGTTGTGCCGGTGAACATCGCGTCTCCTTACGCAATCAGAAAGCCGCCATCGACCGCGATGGTCTGGCCGCTGATATAGCGACCCCCTTCGGAAGCGAGCAGCAGCGCGAGCGGAGCGACATCCTCGGGCCTACCCTGGCCCATCGGCAGCCGCTCGGCGCGCGTGCCGGGTCCTTGCGGGGGCATGGGGCATCCGTCGGGGAACGGATCCGAGCGAATGGCGCCAACGAGAATGCTGTTCGCCGTGATCTTTTCGGACGCCCAGTCGAGCGCGAACTGCCGGACAAGCGCGTTGGTCCCGGCCCGCGACGAACCATAAGCGTAGTTGCCGTGCAACACGGGGTGGACCGCGCCGATCGTCGAAATGGCGATCAGCCGCCCCCCGCGGCCATGCGCACGCATCGCCTGCGCTGCGCCGCGCATGAGCAAGAATGCCGCGCGGACGTTGATGGTGTGGACCCGGTCCCACTCGTCCATTTCAAGGAGGTCGAGCGGCCATGGGCCCGTCCGTACCGATCCGTTCACCAGAATATCGATCTGCGGAATTTGCGCGATCAAGTCGCCGATGCCGGCTTCTGTGAGCTCGGGTGCCCGGGCATGGACGACCTCGGCTCCGGCGCGGCGAAAGGCGTCCGCAATGGCGAGCGGAACCAGGCCCTCGCCCGTGACGAGCGCCACCCGGCCGCAGAGCGAAAATGGATCAACGTCTTTCAGGCCGCTTCTCCCGTTGATGCCGATCTCCGGCGGCGTGTTTGGACCGCTCGACCATAGGCATTGGCGCTGGCCGGGCAATGACGGGATGATGCATGGACGCGCGACTGGCGATTCATCACCTATATGCTGGAGGTCCCGCTCGCGGCCATCTCAGGTAGCGGCGGACAAGATGCGCATGATCGAGAGGCCATGCGAATTTGGCCGCCCAAATCGTCGCAACCAAAATATGGCATGACTGATCGCGTATGTGTTCGAGCGCGCCGCGGGACTTGCTTGCATTGACCTGCGCGATCCGCAGGGGCAGTAGAGGCTACCGGTTCGGCGGAAAAGGCTTTTCCGCGGCGCTGCATCTCCTTGTGAGGCAGCGCATCTCCGGGGGCAGGCTCTCTCCTCTCCGACCCTGCCGGCTGCGGCGCACAGCCCGGTCAAAAACTTGCGGCGCTCTTGCGGTTGGTGATTGTCCGCCGAAGAGCGCCGCCACTTTCTGGACTGCCGGCGACGACTGGTCGGATCGCAGAGTTAGTTGAACATCGCCTCCGATGCCAGCCTGGGCGGGAGGCGGAGCGCAGCGGAAGCGAGCCGAGCGGCCAGGTTGACTTCTTGATCGTTTCCGGGGCTGGCGGTCGATATCCCAGGCTGCTGGGCGGCCGGATGCTGTTGTAGTGTTCCCGCCACAAACCGGTGACGCAACGGACCTCCTCCAGGCCGTAAAAGATTTCACCATCGAGCAGTTCGTCGCGAAGGCGGCCATTGAAGCTATCGATATAGCCATTCTCGCACGGGCTCCGCGGCGTGATGTAGAGCGTCTTCACGCCGATCTGGGCGAGCCATTGCTGCACCGCCGTCGCGATAAACTCCGGGCCATTGTCCGACCGTATATGCGCTGGCGGCCCACGCGTGACGAACAGCTCGGCCAAGACCGCCAGCACGTCATCGCTCCTGAGCTTGCGTGCGACCGGCTGGTGACACGCCTTAAATAGGAGACCCGGATCGGCAAAGGCGGGACCCTGGCGGCGCAGCTGTCGCGGCTCGACCTGATCGTACTCGACGAGCTCGGTTATCTGCCGTTCGCCCGCTCCGGCGGGCAGTTGCTGTTCTACCTCATCAGCAAGCTTTATGAGCGCACCAGCGTCATCATCACCACCAACCTCGCCTTCGGCGAGTGGCCTACCGTCTTCGGTGATCCCAAGATGACTACGGCGCTGCTCGACCGCGTCACCCACCACTGCGATATCGTCGAGACCGGCAACGATAGCTGGCGCTTCAAAAGCCGCGGCTGACCGCCCCTTTGGCGCCTTTGAAAAATCTATCTTGCGCTGCGCGCGCCTCCGGTCGGGCTACGCCCGCCCTCCGTCGCACGCAGCGCAAGCCGTTCCTCAACAAACCTGCATCATATCCGAAAGGGGGGTCGCTCTTCGACGCCGATAGGGGGTCCCTTTTGAACGCCGTTTGACAGCGTTGGCGGAGCTACGCCGTCGCCATGCGCGACCGGAGTCACCGGAAAGGGAGGCGGGCCGGCGCGTTCGAGACCGCCGAGGCCGTGCGGATCCGGATGCGGCGCATGCGGCCCGCGCGGGCCGGTCGGCGATCATCTTGCCGTCGTCAGTTGTCAGAAAGGACGCGCGCAACTAGCCGTTGTCAAAATGGGCCTGTGCCGAAATCATGCTTGCCTTGATGATCGCAGAGACGTCTTCGGGACCGAGGTTCGATGCGCGCCTCGGCGTTTGTACGTAACCCTGTGCGGCAAAGATACATCCAGTTCCGGTGCCAGTTTGAGTTGCACATCTCCCGATCAAACGCATGATCGCGGTCACGCCACATTTGCAGGCGTGTGACCGGGTTCCGCTACGTATGTCCAGGCGCAAGCTAAAGGTAGCGGTTCGTGCCCCGATGTGCGTTTCCTTCGCGCGGTCACTCTTTTCGTGAAAACCATGTTCGATTATTTTCGGATTATTAAATAGCGGCCAGAATCTGCGGGGCATAACTTCCCAAGTGCGACTCATTTCGGTCGCGATTTCGGAAGGAAGATGTGATGAAAAAGCAGGACAGCAGTGACCTGATCGACCTCGGCGCCGTCGGCGTCGAGACCCGAGGCATCGAACCGGTCGGTCCCCGCGATGAAGATACCAACGAGCACTTCCTGCTCGTCGGCGGCATCACCGCTGAAGACTGACCCTCAGGGCGGCGCGCCGCGCTGCGGCGCGCCGTACCTCTGGCACAGCCATCGCATGAACCCCTCTTATCACGTCCGGCCAGGGCTGCACTTTTGCCGCTTCGAAAGCGAATATGTGTTTCTGGACCTGCCTGCCGGCCGCTATTTCCTGATCGAGGGGCGGACGTCGCGGGCTTTTGCGCATTTCCTGGACCAGCGTGCCAGCGACGACGAACAGGCCGTTCTGCTTGATCAGCAGCTCATCGGTCCCGCTGGCGGATTGGCTAACGGGAATCTGCCCCTGCCGCCGCCAGCCACAGCGAGCCTCATCGACCAGCCTCTCCCCGATGCGCCTTGGCTCGATACCCTCAGGGCGATTGCGGCCCAAAGGCGCGCGCGCTTTGACATTGGCCGTAATCCGGTTTTCGAGATCACGCGGCGGATGGGAGAGCACCTCGGAAAATATTCTCCCGAGAGTCGGCAAGAGACCTATATTCGTGTCGCCGCCGCGTTTCACCGTGCCCGGCGTTACGCGCTTGCCACGGATCGGTGCCTCGAGCGGGGCATTGCGATGCGCCGAACCCTTGCGCGCGCGAGGTGCGACGCCCGTCTCGTCTTTGGCGTGACATTGCCCTTTGCTGCCCATTGCTGGGTTCAGGCTGGCGAAGCGGTGCTGACCGACCCGCTCGATGTCATCCTTCGCTACAAGCCGATCTTGGCGGTCTGATGACCGGTGGATTTCGCATCGAGATCGCTTTCGCAGAGGATGGCTTGCGGCGCCGCTCGCAGGCCCGCGGTGCGGCTGATTTCAGTTGCGGAAATGTGGCGGTTTGGTCGCGCGAGCCGCTGCAGCACGTGGATGCGCGGAGCATCATCATTGGTCGCCTGTTCGAAAAATTCAGCGCGGTGCCGCCCGCCATGAAGTGCCCCGGCCAAGTCCTCACGGCCGAAAAAGGACGAAAGCTGCTGACGGATTTTTGGGGCGGCTATGTTTTTGTTCATATCGGCCGGGACGGGGTGGTGACGATATTCCGGGACCCGTCCGGCGCGCTGCCTTGCTACGTAAAACGAGAGGCCGACGGAATAAGCATTGCCGGCGATATCATGGAACTCGCTTCGCCTGGTTCCGGCGCCGTCGATTTAGGCGAAGTCGCGCGCGTGCTTTCAAGCGGCGACGCGCGCGGACGTCGCACATGTATCGAGGGGATTGAGGAACTGATAGCCGGCGAATACCTTGCCGTTGCCGATGGCAAGGTGGCACTCGAGAGCTGGTGGACCCCATGGGACCATGTCACGCCGCGCGCGAACAAGGACTTCGAGACTTTGGCCGAGGACCTGCGCAACATCGTTTGCGGCGTCGCGGGGACATGGTCGCGCTGCTTCTCGTCGATATTGCTGGGCGTATCCGGAGGTCTCGACTCATCGATCGTCGCCGCCGGAGCCGCACCTGCCGCGCGCGGGCTGACGTGTCTGACCCTGGTCGGGCCCGATGCCGATGGCGACGAACGACGATATGCGCTGGCCATGGCGACGCATCTCGGGCTCGATATTCGCGAAGTGCAGCGCGAAATCGGCGACATCGACGTCGGCCGCGCCTCCGCGCCCAATCATCCCTGGCCGATCGTGCCGATCGGTCGCCAGACGAACGAGGCGATCCACGAACGGTTAGCCAGAGAAATGCCTGTAGATGCTCATTTTACCGGCAATGGCGGCGACGCTGTTCTGTGCAGCCTGCGCAGCACCATTCCCCTCCTCGATCGCGTCTTGGCGGAGGGCCCGTCCACCAGGCTCGGCACCACGCTGCGCGACATATGCCTGCTGACCGGCACCGACCGACGCACGGTCCTGCGCCATGCCTGGGATCGCTATCGCCGCCACGGGGGACGGCATCAGATCCGTTTCAACGCAGCGGGGCTGCAGCCGGACGCCGCGAGGGTGGCACGGGCTGCCGGGGCCGTGCACCCCTGGCTCCGGCCGCCGCGTGACATTCTGCCCGGAAAGACCGTTCATGCAGCCTATCTGATGCGAACCCAAAAGAGCATCGAGCTCTATCCGCGCGCGGTGTCGCCGCCCCATGTCGCGCCGCTCATATCGCAGCCCCTGATGGAACTCTGTCTGTCGATTCCGACATGGATGTGGGTATCCGGCGGACGGAATCGCGCGGTCGCGCGCCGCGCCTTCGACAGCGCGCTTCCATCCCTTGTCACCGCCCGTACCACCAAGGGCGGTCCCGGCGGGTTTGACCTGCTGATATACCGCCGCAACAGGGACCGTCTTCACGACCGCCTCCGCAACGGCCTATTGGCTTCCGAGGGTATTTTCGATCCCGCGCTTCTCGATCGCGCCGAGGATCCCACCTGGCGCGGCGTCGAGCGAATTCAGCGTATCCTCGAATTTGGCGCCGCCGAAAATTGGGTGCGCTGGTGGAGCGGCTCCTAACCGGGACCGTTCGCCGCGCGGCAACGATCGGGCCGCTCTCGGGCGAGCTTGCTCCAGCCTTCGGTCTGTTTCGGGAAGGGGCCGTCGGCATCGTTTTTGTCCAGAAGCCAATAGTCGAACCAGGCGATATTCTCCCGCATCGCGAGCGACCGGTTCGACGGCCGGTAGAAGACATGGGTTTCGTCAGACGCGGCCGTAGCGCCGGGATAATGACTGATCTGCGTCGGCGCCTTCGCCGCGCGCAGCGCTTCGAACAATTCGATCTGCGACGGCGATGCCGAGGCAACCTGCTGCAGCACGGCTGCGCAAACTCTTTTGGCGTTCAGCGACGGAGCGAAACGGCGATAGCTGTCTATGGCGTCGCTCAGCGGTGCGCCGCCAAAGACCGCATCATAGCTCGAGCCGGCGGTCGCATATCCCGCCGGTTCGAGATAGCCGCCATCGCCGCTCGATGCGGCGCGAAACAGGGTCGACCGGGTCACCGCGACGTTGACCATCTGCGAGCCGCGGCTGTAGCCGGCGATGCCCACCCGATCCCGATCGACGAGACCCTCGATGGCCATCTCGTCGACGGCGTCCTCGAAGATGTGGACGCCTTCGGTCCACAGCAATTGCTGCAGGGTCTCCGGATTCGGCGGCCCGCTGCCGCGAACCCATGCCTTGCTGGCCGCCATCAACTCCTCCGATTGCAGGGGCGAGGGGTCATTGATCAGCAGCACCACATAACCTCTCTCGGCGAGCAGCTGGAGCGGGTAGTTCCATTGGAAACCGGGCGCGGCGAACCGGTCGTCGGCATCGGACCCATGGGTAACGATGACGGCCGGGTAGCGCTTTCCCTTTTGGTAGCTGCGGGGGAGGACGACAAAGCCGCGGGCTTCATACCCGTCGCGGTTGGTCCAGACCCGGGGCAGAATGGTGAGGGGAGCGATCGCGTCATGCTCCGCCGAGACCGACAGGAGCCGGGAGATACGGCCATCCCTCAGGTCGATTTTCACAAGCCTCGGCGGGGCGGCGATTCCCTCTTCGACGCAGACCGCGAAAAGAAGCGCGTCATCATAGGCGCAGCGGGTGAGACTGTGTTCGCTCTCCACCCTGCGCACGCCATCGCGCGAGACGATGGCCAGCCCGTAGCGGGCCGCATCGAGATCGCGGGTTCCGAGAACCAGCTTTTTTCCGTCCCGGCTCGCCTCGGGCGCACCCGCGCGGGGATCGCCGATGGTGAATGCGACCGCGCCGTAGCTATGCCGTTTCCCGTCCGGGCCCTTTTCAAAGAGTTCCAGCGTTTTCGCGAGACCGCTCGTCGCGAGTTCGCCGCCGCGCGGGCCCCTGAGGAGCGCGACCGTCTCCAGATTATGCTCGACACCCAGCGTGCGCATAGTTCCGCTCAGCCGATTCCAGGCGCGCATCTCGAACCGTCCGCCTTCTGAGCCATCGGGTGTCTCTACCCGGAATTGGACTTCATCGCCGCGCCAGAGAATCTGCCCCCCGCCACGCGTCGCCATCCGGTCCTTCGATGGCCTGCTCAGCATCAGGGTGGTTTTCCCGTCGGGTCCGCGCAGGAAATAGTCGATCTCGACGTCGATCGTAGATCGGCGCCGGCTTTTCAGAGCGCTGACCTCCTGGTCGAAACGGACGCGAGGCGCGTTCGGCAATGCTCTGAGCTGCGAATACCAGAGCCAGGCGCCGTCGGGGGACCAGTCATAGTCTAGAACGCCTACCGATGACGGGCGCACACCGCCGCCGATCGGAAAAGACATGTCCGCTTTCCCGACAGGAACGGTCGCCGGGTTCACGATCAGCGGCTGCACCGTGCCGCCGGGCGTGATCCGATAGAGCTGCAGGCCCGCCCCGAGGTCGAGGAGGGCGCTCCAGTCCGCTGTGCCGGGGATGCGCCGCAGCGACTTGGCGCTGTCGACGGTCGCTATGGTTCTCTGCCGGGCGGCGGCGATGTCGAGGATGCGGATATGGGATCGCGGCTTGTCGGCAGCGAGGTCGGCGATCTCGACCGCGTAGATGGCAAGCTTGCCATCTCCCGACAGGGCGATGTCCTTCACCTCCGGAACGGTGAGGATGTCCTCGAGAGTCCAGGGTCTGCCCTTGCTCTCCCCTGCCGGGGCGACAGGGGAGAGCACCGCGACGGCAAGGAGCGCCGCGGCCGGGAGGCCGGCTCGGAGGCAATTCCGCATGGACATCCTCCTCACCAGTCGCGGCTGATCGTGATGCCGAGGAAACGCCCCACCGCCGAATAATTTGTCGAATCGAAGGGGGTGTCGCTCGGCGATGCCACTGCGGTCATCTCGGGTTTTGCATTGAAGAGATTGAGGGCGTTGACGCCGATCTCGCCCAATGCGCCGATTTTGACACGCGCCGAAAGGTCAAGCGTCGCGACCGACGCCACCTTGACGGGAATTGTGCGGCGCCGATCGGTGACGCCGCCGGTGAAGCTGACGAAGGAGGCGAGAGTGAAGTCCTCATTTCCGAAGGTTGCGCCACCCCGCGCGCGAAAGTGCGGCGAATTGAAGATGGTGCCGGCCAGATCGGTCACCGGAAGGCCCGGCAACAATTGCTGCCGACTGTCGAGCCAGGTGCCGCTTGCGGTCAGTGTCAGCATCTGCGCACCGATCGGTGCACGGTAGCGCAGCGACAGGTCCGCGCCCTGATAGCGCTGGGAGGCGATATTGAGGTCGCGCCCGTCGATCAGCGCGATGACATTGGCCGGGTCATAGGGTCCGGTGGTGGCATTGCCGAGCGGGTCCGAGGCCCCCGCGATCGCGGCGGCCAGCAAGGTCGGCGACGGATTGAAGGTGACGAGATCGGCGAACAGCGGATTGGTGAGAACGCCGAGCGGCGACCCGAACGGCGGCGCGACCCGGTCGCGATAGTCGATTCGGAAGAGGCTTGTCACGATCTGCAACCGGCTCGACGGGCGGAAGGTCGCGCTCAATGTCACATTTTCGGATCGCTCGGGGCCGACATCCGGATTGGGACCGCCGAGATAGACATAGGTCGATCCGGCCGGAAACATCGATCCGTAGCCGGTCACGGACAGGAGGACCGGCGTATATCCGCTATACTGCTGGTTGAGCGTCGGCATCTTGAACGACTTGCCCCACGAAATGCCGAGGCTGAGCTCCGGGACCGGCGCATAGACGAAGCCGAGCTTGGGCACGACGATGCTCCCGGAATCGGAATAATCCTCGAAGCGCATTGCTGCCGTGATCGAGGCGCGGTGCGCGAAAGGCAGTTTTTGATCGGGACTCGCGAGCGGGACGAAGATCTCGCCATAGGCATAGCGGTTCTCGCGCGTGGGGGCGAAGGCCCGGCCCGCGATCAGGGCGTTCAGGTGATTGCTGCGCCAGCCGCCGCCTGCCGCGAGGCGGACATCGCCCGCCGGCAGAGCGAAGAGCGGGCCTTCGACCCCCGCCTCGATACTTAGGCTGCGATTGTTGAAGATCCGGATCGAAGGGGGCGCAACGCCATTGGTGAAATTCTGGGTGACCCCATAGGTCTTGTCCGTGCCGTAGAAGCCCGACAGGCGCGTGCTCCAGCCGCCGCCAAGATCGGCTTCGAGCGTCGGCGCCACGCCGAAGGTCTCGAACTCATTATGCACCACGATCCCGCGAGTCGTGATCGGCCGGTCGGCGAACAGCCCGCGCACCGATGTCATGTCGCCGCGCTTGTAGATCAGGTCGGCCTTGATGCCGAGGCCGGGCGCGAGGTCCTGATGGCCGCTGAGCAAGGCGCTGTGGCGCCGCAGTTCGGGATAGAAAGTGGAGAGCTGATTGCTTGTCGCGGCATAGCTGCGGTCGCGCGCCAGGATCGCGCTATTGTTGAAAAAATCATAGGTTGCGAGAAAGCCCCCGCCCGACCATTTGGCCCCGCCGACGATATTATATTGCTGCTGGAAATTACCGCCGTCGGTCGAGCCGCCGATCCGCGCGCTCGTGGTGATGCCCTCATAATCCTTGCGGAGGAGGATGTTGACGACGCCGGCGACCGCGTCGGCGCCATAAATGGCCGACGCGCCGTCAGTGACGACCTCGATCCGCTCGACCGCTGCCGTCGGGATCGCGCTGATGTCGATCACGCTCTGTGTGCCGTTATAGGCAAAACGGTTTCCGTTCAGCAAAGTCAGCGTGGCGTTGGGACCGATACCCCGAAGGTTGAAGGTCGACGCGCCGTTGACGTTGACATTCTGGTTCTGGACCCCTTGTCCCGACCCGATCCCCGGATTCTGGCCGCCTCCGAAATTCTGCGGCAGGCTGCGCGCCACCTCGCCAAGATCGGCATGGCCGGCGTTGCGGATATCCTCCGCCGTCACTTCGATGACCGGGGCTGGCGCCGGCGCACCTGCGATGCGCGAGCCGGTGACGATGATGGTTTCCGGCTCGGCCGGAGACGGGATTTCAGCCGGAACGCCGTTGCGGATGATGACCGCGCGGTCTTCGAAGCGTGCGATGAGCCCGCTTCCCGCAAGGAGGGTTTCGATGGCTTCGCGCGGCGTGAACTGGCCCTTCAAGGCCGGAGCGGTCTTGCTCTCAAGGTCGCGCGAAGAGGCATAGAGTTCGATGTTGGCGAGTTCGGCGGCTCGGCGCAGAGCCTCGCCCAGATCCTGCGCCGGCATATCGTAAGACTGGCGCTCTTGCTCTGCCACCATTGCGGATACAGGTGAACAACAGGCTGCAGCGCCGACGAGCAGCACGGCCAGCGAACGAGACTTGATCAACATCATCATTCCCCCAAAAATTCCGCCGTGCATCGGGCAAGGCGGTCAGTTAGGGGTGAGTTGACGGGGCGAAGGAGGTGCCCTTAGTCGACGGGTAAAAAAATTATCGGCGGCTGAGATGAATGGCGTCCGTCCTTCGCTCGACCCGCAGATCGAAGAGGGTCGCGATGCGCTCGGTGAATGGCTCGGTTTTGCTGATCTGGAAGCGCCCCGATACCTCGCGCGCCGCGATCGCGCTGTCGTCGATCACGATCGGCACCGCGGCGTAGCGATTGGCTTCGGCGACAAGCCGGTCGAGCCGGATCGAGCGATATTCGGCCCAGCCATCGGGCCAGCTTGCCGGAATGGTCGGCAGAGGCGCAGCTTTTTGCGCCAATGTTCCGTCGGACCGATAGGTCAGGACCGCTCCTTCGCGCAGCTGCGTGACCTCGCCGGCCTTCGCATCGGTGCGGACCTGTGCCGTACCGCGCCGCAGCGAGGCGGTGACGGTGCCGGCCTCGTCGACGGTCAGATCGATGTCGGCATCATTCGCGCTGGCGGCGCCGCGTCCTGCGTCAATGCGCAGGGGGACATCCTGTCTGACAACCGAGAGACGAACCCGGCCCCGTACCAGACGCACGCTTCGCGCGTCCGTCCCGAAGGCGACCTCGAGCCGGCTGTCGGTGTCGAGCGTCGCGCTCGATCCGTCGGCAAGCCGGAAGGTCCGTATTTCGCCGCGCTGTGTCTCAAGCGGCTCGGCGGCAATAGCGGCCGAGCTGCCGCCCCGCTGACCGGGAAGCGGAGCGCCCCCGGCACCGATCGCAACGATCAGAAGCGCGAGCGCCGTCGCTGCTGCGCCCCACGGCAGCCACTTCTTGACCCGGCCGCGCCGCGCCTCGGCATGCGCGGTCCCGTGCCGCTCCGATGTCTTGAGAATGGCGAGCGCCGCCATGCGCTTCTCGGCGCGCCGATAGGCCTCGCGGTTTTCGGCCGACCCCTTCAGCCAGGCATCGAACTCGCCGCGGAGCGCGGCGGCATCTTCGCCGCGCATCTTGATCAGCCATGCGCGCGCGATCTCGTCGAGCGAATAGTCGCCGTCACCTGCTTTGGTCATCGACCCTCGTCCACCACCTTCGAGATCTGAGCGAGCGCCCTCATCATATGATATTCCACCGTCGCGATGCTGATGCCGAGCGCCTCATGTATCTCGCGATAGGAGAGCTCGTCCACCCGGTGCATTAGGAAAACGCGGCGTGTCTTTGGCGGCAGGGCATCGACGGCCGCCTCGTACAGTCGGAGCAGATCCGCGGCTTCGAGATCCCACTCCTGCGCAGCGGGCGTGGCGCCTTCACCTTCATCGCGCAGCGGAAAGAAGGTCGCGCGCGACGATTTCTGGCGCCTGGCGCGATCGATAAGCAGGTTCTGGGCGATACGCCGCAGGAAACCGCCCGGATTGGCGAGCTGGTACCGCTGCTCGCTGCCCGCCGCGCGCGCAAAGACTTCCTGGACAAGATCGGGCGCTTCCTCGGCGCCCGCCTTGCGGCGCAGGAAATGAAAGAGCGACATGCGGTGCGCTCGATAGGCCGCCTCGAGATCCTGGCCGGCCTCTGGGCGCTGTCTGCACTGCGGCGGCCGGTCGGCCGGATGCACATGGCAGGCCGAGGACGGTGAAAAGGGGTGACGCGGCGGCGCACGGTCGCGGCAGGTACAGGAAGACAAGGCGGCAGTCCCGGCCGGCACGAGCGAAAGCGTCCGGCCGCGGCCGGGCTTGCTCTTCCAGTGCTGTGCCGCCGTCTGGCCGCTCGCGCGGGCCATGGTCCGGTTGGGCCGCCGGTCCGGTCAGGGACTGGCGTGATTGATGACTGGCGAAATATTCCGCGCGGGAGCTGCCAGAAATGCTCCCGCGCCTTGGAATCATGTCAATTTCGGGCGGCGCTGACAAGCAAAAGGATCGCGTGGAGCCCTCGGCACCTCAAGTCTGGCGCCCCGGATGACTGCCCAGCGCGCGCGCATAAGTCGCTGCTTCATGGGCACGCCGTTCATGATATCCGAGCAGCAGACCCCGAACCTCCGCTTGCGGCGCAGCTTCGGTGACGGCGGTCTCGATCCGCTCATATTCGGCTTCGACCTCCGAAAGGATCTGCGTGTCGAATTGCCTCGAAAACTGCAGCCGGTCGCCGATCGCCGCGATACTCGCGACGATTTCGCCGTTCGACGATCTGTCGGCGATGGCGAGGAACAGGTCGGCGATCCGGTCGGGATAGGGCTGGTCGGCCGACACCGAGGCTGCAAACCCTTTGGGCGCGGTCGCGACGGCGGCGAGCAGCAGGATCAGGTGAAGCTCGAGCAGGTCGCGAAACTCTGTCTCGGCGAGATAATGGACGTGAAATCCCTCTCCCGGCCTGAAATCGACCATGCGTTCGCCATCCAGTCGAAAGAGGCTGTCGCGCACGGGGGTAAGGCTGACGCCGAGCTCGTCGGCGACCCGCGCGGCTTCGATCCGCGCGCCGGTCGGCCATATACCTGTCATCAGGCGCCGCTTGATCGCTTCATAGGTCGGCTCGAATACATGTGCGGGGCTCATCTCTGGTTCCTTCCGGCAGAAGCGAACGCGGCAACAGCCTCGGCCTGGTCGGGACGAAGCGCATCGACCGCGCCGATTGGGCCGGACGGATCGTCTCGCAGCAGGATCGACGGGCACTGGCCTTCATAATTGCCCAGGTTGGGCCGGTGCTGCGCATAGCCTGCGAGCGCCGCGAGCTCGGGCGGGAAATGCCGTGCGATGGCCGGCGGATAGGCCAGCCAAAGATTTTCATAGGGTTTGAGCCAGCCAAGACTGTAGCTCACGAGCACGCCGCGCCGGATATCCTTGCTACGGTTCGCACCGGCGCCATGGGCGGTCGATCCCAGAAAGCAGATCGCCGCGCCGGGTTCGCATTCGGCAAAGACGGGTGGCCCGGGATCTTCCTTCGCCATGCCGGTGACGCCATGGCTTTTCGGGAAGATCTGCGTCGCGCCATTCTCCTTCGTGAAGGCGGTCAGGGGCCAAAGGATATTGACGAGATATTCCTGGGTTCCGTCTGCGCCGCGCCACATGTCCTGGTCGCGGTGCGGGAACTGCCGCACTTCGCCGGGATGAAGCTCGATCGCTTGGGCGAGGTTCAGCTGGATGCGCTCGCATCCCGGCCCGAGGATCGTTTCGACGGCGGGAAGAATGACGGGGTCGAGCACCAGATCGGCGATGTGCCGCGAGCGCCGCAGCAGGCTGCCGAATCGCTTCGTCTTCCGGCCATAGAAGTCGCCCTCGCAAAAGGGCGTCTCGGCAAAGACCGGATCGAGATCGCTGGCGAGGTCGTGTACGCTCCCGCTCGCCAACTCATGCAGGATGCAATAGCCCTTGCTGCGAAGTTCGCCGACGAGGCGGCTGGAAAGGTCGGCCTGGGTGAGATCCGCCGTCATGGTGCGAGTTCCCCACCTTCGAGCTTGAGCCCGAGCGGCGTCCATGTCCCCGTTCGTTGCAGGCCGGGAAGCGTGTCGGCGTCGATCCGGATGCCAAACGCGAGGATCGGGCCAGCGCTGCCCGGAAGAGCGGGACCGAGCGCACGGCAGGACCAGCCGAAACCGCTGATCTTCGCGAACCAGCGCGCCTCCGCGATCCCGACATATTCGCGGATGCCATTGTGGAGGGCGTGGTCCGCGAGCGCGCTGACGAGCTGATTGCGCGCGTCGAGACGCTCGGCGGCCGATTGCGCGGGGTCGAGGCAGAAGCGGCTGATTTCCCAGACCGCCTCGCCTGATGGCGCGCCGTCGGGGCAGAGATGGGGATAGATGTCGCCGAGGAGATGCGGCGCGGTCGTCGGCAACAACCGCGCCGACGCCCGGTGGCGCAGATCGTCCGGATCGAGCAGGATCAGATATCGCGCGTCGGGATTATCGAACTGGTCGAGCTCGAACCGGCCGTCGAGGGCGGGGAGATCCCACTTCAGAAGATCGATGAAAACCTGCTTTCGGGCTGCGAACATGGCGCGCAGCGCCGCGTCGCCGGGCGCAGCCTGCGCCCGCGTGGATTGATCGGTCATAAGTCATCCTTGGTTGCTGGATGCCCGAGTCAGACCATCAATCTCGCGGGTCGGCTATGCCCATTTCTGGGCAAGCCTTTCGCCTTTTGGCGCTCGCCTCAGTCGGGACGCCACCAGTCATAGACGTCCGAAAAGCCGATCAAGCCGTCGTACAGAGCGCAGAGGATCAGCATCGAGCGGCAGTGGACCGAATAGCGGTCGCGGGCCATCTTGAGGTGGCGGACCACCGTTTCCTGGCTGATCCCGAGAATGTCGGCGATTTCGCCCGCCGTCTTTCCGCGCGCCGACCAGAGCACACATTCGCGCTGGCGCTCGGTGAGGACCGATCGCGGCCGCGATGCGGCCGTGCCCATGAGGTCGCGCGCTCTCGCGATCGCAATCGCGCCGATAATTTCGGCGACGTTGAGCATATGGCACGGCAGGTCGGTGTGCGGGCCGACCGCGAAGGAGCAGGAGCCCATGGCTTCGCCCGGCAGGTGCCGCGGGACGGTGAAGCCGTCGCCGACACCGCTCGCTCGCGCGACGTTCATCAACTGCCAGTCGCTGCGCGAGAGGGGGATATAGTGCTCGACGTTGCGCCACTCGAACCCGGTGACCGCGCGTTCACCGGCCCGGCGGATCGGGTCCGTCGCACCGAGGTCGAGGCCGATGTAGATCTTGGCCCAGGCGTCCGGATAATTATGGACAAGCATCGACGCGGCCTCGCCGCCGCGCCGATCGAAAGCGAGAGCGAAATGGTCGAAACCCATGCGCTCGGCAGCATTGGCCAGCGCTGCAAAAAGTTGTTCCTGTTGCCCCGCGCCTGAAATTTCGTGGGCGAGTTCCTCCGTCAGATGAAAATGCTTCACATCGATCATCGGCCGCTGGCGCGTTCCCGACCCGGCTGCCCGCGGTCCGCTCCCTTGGTTCGCACGCCATCGGTTCCTCTCCGCGGCGCACGAGGTTCGACAATGGTCCGACGGGTCCTGACATTGCGCGGCGGGTCGCTGTTTTCGCGGCCTCGGCGCTGCAATCGATCGGCTTGAATGGTCTAACATGCGGATAAGTCGCGTAAAGCCTCGAGGCGCGGGAGATGGATCCAGTCTGACACGTCATGCGCCACGCTGCCGACAGAGGCGCGCTAGTGAGCCGGGTTCAATTACCGGAGACTGCCCGGATCGCGCCGATGATCCCGGCGACGAACGATCCCGCGACGAGCGCCGTCAGGAGCCAGAACTCGATCGCGATGGCGCGGCGCTTCCATTTCGGCTCACGTGACATCGGGAGGGCATGGCAGCGATGCGCATTGTAGGACAGATGAAAAAGGCCCCGCCTTTCGGCGAGGCCCTCCCGGCTTTCGATGGCAAGGAGCCGCATCGAAAATCGTCCCCCCTCGAATCGTCTTGGGTCGCAGTAAACGATCCGAAAGATGGTGCTAGCTAGCCGGTAATTCATGAGAGTCAACATGCGGTTTACGCTACGTATTCGGGGATAACATAGCTTCCTTCGACCCGGCTAAAGGAGCGTGGGTGAGCCGGTCGGCGGCTTCCGGCTGAACCAGGAAATGTCGGTGCGTTCGACGATGAGCCGCTTTGCGGGATACTGGGTAACGAGCATCATGGCGTCTGCGGGTTCCGCGCGCAGCCATCGATCATGATCGGCAGCCTGCAGGATGACCGGCATCCGGTCGTGGACATGGAAAAGCTCCTTCGTCGCATCGACCATCACCATCGTGTAGCAGTCGCCCCATTCGTCGCTCGTGCGCCACAGGCCGGCACACGCAGCAAGTGGCTGGTCGGTGGGCCTGATCCATGTCCGCGTCATCCGGCCCTTTTCGCCTTCGGCTTCGGCGAAGGCAGTAAAAGGAATCAGGCAGCGCTGCGCCGGGTTGGTGAACCAGGTGCGCCAGAAGCTCATCAGCTTGTCATCGCGCGCATTGTTGACGGGCTTCGGCTTGCTGGTCGCCTTCATATGCTTGAGCCGGACCGGAAACCCCCAGGTCATGGCATCGAGCGTGCGGGTGCCGCCATCCTCGCGCACGACGAACCCCTGCCCGCCGGGATAGACGTCGCCGGGCTGCGCGTTAGTGAGCGGGCGGCGCGCACCGAAGGCCGACGCGACCTCGTCGACCGAGGCCTTGAGCGTCACCAGATTGCACATGATCGCGTCTCCTTCCGGTTTCTCCGGTCAGGCCGCTCCCAAGAGCTCGTCGAAATTCTGCTGGATCGGCGGCATGATGCTGAAGCTGTTCTTGGGGAAGGGCTGCAATATGTCCAGCGGCGGCCGCGCCCCGATCAGCCAATCGAACCAGTCCTCGGGGCGCACCACGGCAACATGCCGGTCCTTGTGCGGCGCCAGATCGTCATAGGCCGAAACGGTGAGCGCGGCGAAACTTTCGGGCCACAGGCGGTGCGCTGGCCGCCAGACCGCCGCGATGCAGAAGAAGGGCTCGTCGGTGATCAGGCTGGCCGCATATATTGTCTTGCCACGCTTCACGAGGCCGAACTCATTGGCGAGCAGCAGGCAGGGTCGGTCGATGATCGCGGTCTCGGACTTGAGCAGCGGAATCTGGAAGATGTCGGCGTCGCGCGAGGGCAGGCCCCAGAGCATTTCCTTTTCGCGCTCGCGCTGGCCGTCCCACACCATCACCCGGTGTATCTTGCCGATGCCGACGAGTGCGTCGTCGCTTTCGATATCCATGCTTCTCAATCCTCATGCACGGAAGCGGCTGAGCGCCCGCTTCCATTCGCGCTCGTCGGGCATGGGCAAGGCGATATCGTCGGGACCGGGATCGACCAGCTCGATCCGCACCGGGCGAACGCGCTTGCCGGTCCGGGCGCCGCAGCGAACGCACCAGAATTTCTGCCGCGCCTTGGCGAGATCATCGTCCCACATCTTGCACTGGAAGCGCCACCAGATGCCATAGGGGTTGAAGGTCGCGCTGTGCCCGCAGCGGCAGACGGGCTTGATCGCCCGAAACCATGCGGCCGCCTCGAAGATGTGCGTTGCGCGGGGCTGCCCCTCTTTGGTCCAGCCGCCCACGTCACAGCGAAAGTCCGAGCTGGTCGGGGCTCGCCGGCTCCGCGCCCGCGCGAACGCTCTCGACGATCGCGCGCGCGAGCTCGAACGCCGCCTCGACCCGGATATGGCTCGTCGGCGCGGTGATGCCGACGCGGGCCCAGCCGGGGGCGGAAAGGATGGTCTCGGCGACTCGGGCGGTATCGATTCTGTCCATGCGTATAAGAGAACATAGGTAGAACATTTTGGCAAGTCGGCGAGCGATGCAAGGCCGGGCAGCGTCGGCGCGCGTCAGCCGTGCGGCGGCGCGGCCGCCACAAGGGAGATCGAGGAAAGCCCGGGGCCCGGGACGGATCGGGCGCGGCGAGAGAGGCTCGCCGCCGGTCCGTCGCGGAGAACCGAAATGCCTTGTTCTGTCAAACCATCGCGCCAGCGCCGCGCGCGCGGATCCCTCTACGAAGAGATCACCAGCCGGATCATCGCCGAGCTCGAAGCCGGGCGGCTGCCCTGGGTTCAGCCGTGGGACACGGGCCGCGCCGCGGCCGGTCTTCCTTACAATGTGGTGAGCGACCGGCGCTACAGCGGCATCAACATCCTCACCCTCTGGCACGCGGTCATGAGCCGGGGCTTTCGGGGCCACGGCTTCCTGACTTTTCGCCAGGCGGCCGCGCTCGGCGGCAGCGTCCGCCGCGGGGAGCGCGGAACCGCTGTGGTCTATACCCGGCGCGCGGCAGCCGACGCGTCCGAGCCCGGCGGCGGCGGGGCAGGCGAACGCAAGGGCGGCTTTTCTTTCCTGAAGCAGTTCACCGTCTTTTCGGTCGACCAGTGCGACGGACTTCCCGACAAATATCATGGCGCCGCGCCGCCCATGCCCGAAGGCTTGATCCTTCCGCAGGCCGCCGCGCTGATCGCGGCTACCGGGGCCGACGTCCGCATCGGCGGTGCATCGGCCTATTACAGCCCGCGGCATGATTTCGTCGCGGTGCCGTATCCGCAGGATTTTTACGAGCCAGTCGATTGGCACCGGACCGCCTTTCACGAGCTCGGTCACTGGACGGGCCATGCGAGCCGCTTGGACCGCGATCAGAGCGGCGGCTTCGGTTCGAAGCCTTATGGTCATGAAGAACTCATCGCCGAAATGGCGGGGGCGTTCGTCTGCGCCGCGCTCGGCATCGTGCCGTCCGTGCGCCACGCCGATTATATCGGCTCCTGGCTCGAG